>JGI24022J15233_10002773_pt1 | contig 16745 bp, 9 predicted proteins | sample Ectturendosymbi2_FD_15233 | JGI IMG/M metagenome (IMG submission 15233)
AAGTTAAGTTTACCCATTCACATACGTTTTTGTACGGAAGTAAGGTGCCCTTCAAGAGGAAAAGCTCTCGTCGGTCGGTATTGGCTCCGGAATAAAGAGCACATGTTTCTCATGAAAAGCAAGCACGACCTTGCAGTTAACGTTGCTGACCCTGGCTAGTTAACAACGCTTGTGCATATATCTTGCATCTGAAAAAGCCAAACGGCTTGAATTTGTCACTGCAAGGTAAAACAATCGACACACTAGCTGCGGATAACAAGATCAAACCCATCAAAAATAAAATTCACCACTAGACTGCTGACCGAGATGAAAGCGGAAGAATTGATATGCTTTTATGTGTTCTGAGCCGGACAGCTTTATCGAAGTAAATGAGTTGAGTGAAACATTGTGAAAAACTCTATCACTAACCACCTTCGGGTGTTTCCAACAATGGTTTGAAAATAACTTTCCAGAAGACGCAATTGCGCAGCAACACGACTGTATATTATCACCGTTCGCTGTGCCAGATGCCGATCACTTTGCATCAGAGTTAAATGAAGCACTAGATGATATGTCACATGGCTGCGATGTGAGATTGTGTTTGTCACCAAAAGAAGTCTCGCCGAGTTTTAGATTTCCGTTGAAAATGAATATCCGCAGTTATCGGCGGCTGCAATGAATGTTCTTATGCCATTTGAAACTACCCGATTGTGCGAAAAGACATTTTTAACACTGTCACAAATTAAAGACAAACATCCAGGAGATCAAAATTAAGAGTTGAAATGAGTTTATTGGGGCAAACATTAGACAATTTCATACAGATTGAAGCTGAAATGCTGGGACACCGAAAAAAAACTGCTAAACAGGTTGTCTCGTCGGGCACTCTTTGACAGTTTCATCATTTTTTATCATGGTTCAAAGCTGATGGCCGAATTGTTAGGAATTTGACAGGGCTACAATTTTGAAAAGGGATTGCGGTCTGCTGGATGATCGACTACAGTAGAAGTTGAAGAAGATTTCGGGTTGTCGTCTCCGAAATAAAACCTCGATTTGACCTTGTCTGTTTTCAGAACATACTGTCAATTATTAATTATTCTGATCAGACAGTATGACGCACAATGTTTTTGTTATGCATATTGATGTTGTTGTTTGTACTATTGTGCCCAAACAAATTGTTCTAGAAAAGTATTAATTCCTAGAAAAGTGCTAGAAAAGTATTATTAAAAACTATTTCCAAAAAATACCATCACTATCAGTATGACAGTGCTATTTAATTCAAATGATAACAGCAAATATTTCAAATATTTGCGTCGCGAGTATTAAAGTATTAAATATTTGCATCGCGAGTATTAAAGGATTATTTTCGTGGGGTCGCGACAAAAAATAATTGCAGTCATTTGGGCTATGGTACTTCCACGTCCATGGACGAAATGTCCATTGTCATCTAATAAGGACGAACTGCCCATTATGATCCTATAAGGATGAAATACCCATTGTGACGTAGTAAGCTTCGTTGATCAGTTAGTAGGCGCGTACACAGAGACAAATTTTTAAGCCTTTGTCATGTCGAAATTAAGGAAGTTGAATGTTTCCTGTGTGCGCTTTGTTTTCACTCTCATGGAAAATGATGATTTCGAAAGCCCCAGTGCATGCTTCGTGATGCTGTGCTCTCCGGCTCTGGTCTGAAACCATCTAGGGTCTACAAAGCTTGCTTACAATAGCTCGTGATTTAGGCGCGTCGTTCGTGACCAGCTAGCAGGCGCGTATAGATTTTTAATCCTTCATCATGTCAAAATTAAGGAAATGGAATGCTGTGTGCGCGCGCTTTGGTTAAAGTGGCATAGATAAAGATGACTGCAAAAATCCCAGTGCATGCTTCGCAATGCTGCGCTTTCCAACTCTAATCTGAAGCCATCTAATCAGTAAGGACAAGCACAGTGGAGACGATGTTGTCGAAAGCCATGGTTTCGAATCACTGAGAACTAAAAGAGCCTGTTTTTATTCTCGAGGAACCCTTCCAAGATTAGGGCTCGTTTTGTGATCAAACCACTGCTGCTGGCTTTGTATCATGTGACATGCAATTATCCAAGTACAAGAACCCCATACAATTGCAACATAGCTGAATAAACCAGGTGCATTTGATACGCGCAATTCTTCGACCTACGCGAAGAAGCAACAAAAATACTTGCATTAATGCCGCTACATACCATTCACAACCGGATTAAGGATTTGAGCAATGAAATTTTTAATCAAGTTATCTCAGATGTCAGGCCAAGACCAATGAAGATCTCCCCATTTGGATGAATCAACTGATGTATCAAAGTGTATTCAACTCATTGCATTGGTTAGACATGTCAGTACGTACGGTGGAAGTAGATTTGCTGTGTTGTGAAGAACTGAAAGCAGATGTTTTGCAGTTTGTGAAAGATTTCTTTGCCAAACATAGTTAAGATATCCAAACAACTGGCCCTGACAGCACTCCTGCGATGCGATGCTAACGAACAAAACTGGGTTTTCTGCACTGATGAGGAGGGTGATTCCGCACTTGCAGTTCATTCACTGTTACGTCCACTGTCATGCTTTGGCTGCAAAAACATTGTTTTCCAAATTGAAAGAGAAACTCGAAACTTGTGCGAAGATTATCGACTGGATTAGGAGTTATGTTTTCGGCCAGCGCATCTTCAAGTTATTTTATGAAGATCCGGGAAATCAATAGAGAGTTTCGCTTTCCCACACGGAACCCGTGGATTCTCATGAGGCCGATCTTTACGCTTTTTCGATATGCGGGAAAAGAAACGTTTTTCTGGAGGATCGCGACCATGATCCACTTGGAGACTAAAATAAATGCAAGTGCTGTTTGCTTGGTTGATGGTTTCCCTTGGATAAATGGTCTTGGGTGTGTCTCTTCAGTGGAAAGAAATGAATCTATTGAAACGCTGCAAAAACTTTATTGTTTTCAAATAGAAGTCATCTATTTGGCGTCTTCGAGGGGGAAAAGGTAATCTTTTAAATTTTCCAGCACTTGAAGAAATGGTTGATGATAACGGATCTAGTATAATTCCTGCTACGTGTGAAGATACTGCGGCTCATTTGTAAATGCTCTCGAATTCGCTTGAGGAATATTTTGCAGCTGGACAACTGAAGGCGTCAGCAGAACCAGCATCAGTGTAAACAGGTTAAGCACGTGGAAAGCACAGTCGAGTCGTGAACTGCATTTACTTTCTGATCGTTGGTTCACGAACAGTGTTGCCACTTCAGATGTTTTAACATCAGACCTGATGTTTTCAACGAAATTTCTTACGTCTGATGTTTTGGAGAAAAATCTGATGTTGAGTGGGCTGTTGTTTGTGTTTTCCACATTATACCTCTCCTTTTTGGATGAAAATAAGTTAGATTCGTGATTTTAAAGTTTCTTTCGTCAGTTTCTGAACCTCATGTGTGTTTGGTTATTGTTCCAAATTGAAGAAGCTCTCTTCACTGCGTTGAGAAGAACGTACATCATCCGTTACGCATGACCGACTCTTCCATTTTAATGACAATACTTCGCTCAATTGAGGATTCGACACGGGTTATCGCGCTTTGTTAGGTGTTCGTAATGGAAGCATATAGCTTATATTAAACTGTAAGGTAAAACTCTGATGTTGAAAAAGGCAACAATCTGATGCTGACGAGACTGACCCCGATGCGGCAACACTGTTCACAAAGCTCTGAGCAGTTTTGTAATTTACCAGAGCATGCCAGGACCAAGCGTTTGTCAGTTGTCACGGGTAGAAAAGGAAGTAAGCCACAGTGACAACCTCCCTTAAAGAATGCGTTGCGGGTAACGTGTCATTACATCTGCTTGAAGGTAAACCGATCCACAAACGCTGTGAAACAACGCATCTGTTGCCGTAGATTAACGCCATCACATCGTTAATATAGCTGAAAAAGCAAATAAGCACCTTTCTTCACGACATGTACTGCTTATACTACTCCGGATGATCGCATAAAAAACGCTAGGCGAATTCAATATAGGATAAAAACGAATGTCTGCACAAGTGTGGAAACTTTCGTTTTTCTAATCTTAGTCTGAACCGATAAAAAATACAAACGCGAGTTCTCGAATCTTCGACGTCTACAAAGCCGGTATCCACAGCGTGACCTGATTTTAACGCGAAGGAGTGAGTGGAGAAAAACGTGACAATGCCTGAATTTCAAAAATCTCATTTTGATCAAACGATTCGACGGACGCACGTGAAGCAAATCGTAACCTTTGACCGCGAAAATCGTCGATAATGCCGAATTGTTTACAGCATTTAACTTAAGTTCTTCACTGTTAACAAAGCTTTGTACTATAAGTTGACAAGTTCGCCTGCGTCCGCTGCTACTATCAGGGAGATATAATCGGAAAATGTGAGCGTGTTACAAATGCAGGCCAAGTTCACGCATTGTGACGTCACAAAGTCCAAACGAAAGACTCACCATAATTGGACAAACCGGAGCAAGCTGGTCGTACAAGAGTTTCGCTTCTTCGATGTTGCAGGCTTGGAAGGTCAACTGCAAGCAACTGTTTCCCATCCCGAAGCCCATGCAGTCCATGTAGATGTGGTCTGGCTTGGCAGCGCGGTTCGCCTCGGGGTCGACGAAATGCTCGACGAAGGGGGATGGCGTGTTCTTGTCTTTGAAAACTGAAGATATCAAAGTTTTATCAAACAATTTTGAGGAGGGGAATTTGAAAAATTGTACTCATATAAACGTAAAACTGATGACGTCATTGCTGCGGAGATGAACAGAAGTCAAACTTGTCAGCAAAACGCGGAAGATAATGCTGCTGTATTTCTCTCTGGTGCGTTTAAATACTGACACACGAGAATAAACCAATTCAAAAGGTATCATCCTACTTGGAATGTTGATGGCGACCTTTTCTCCTTTCCGTCGGCGAATGTTGCCGGTCAGGTACCTGCAAAATGGGATTATTCACCAGTTGTCATCTCCGCAAAGCGCAAAGAAACGTTGGACAGGAATTCTTTTCGCGATGAGAAAAAATAAAAAAACGTGCTTTCGTTTTGACGGTTTGAAATCGTTTGATATAGCGATCTACGTCATCCTCACATTAGCGCTTCATTGCGAGCGAACGCAAAACGTGTGTCAATAGTTTCCTGAGATTGTTTAGCTGGCTTAATCAGCACGATTTGTCAACGGTGTTCTTAATTTGGTAAAGAGTTTCGTGCATAACATGTGTCTTGAGCTTAACAATACAAAACATGCGTTTTGTTTCTGTTTTTATGCAATATCACTGAAAAATCTTGTTTGTTTCTGTCTGTCCAGTTTGTTTGCTTCCTTTATCGTTTTCCTGTTTTGCGCAAATCGTAGTTGCGGGACACATCCCAGGTCATGTATACAGTAGTTCTTATATTTTCTGTTACTCTTCTCTTCATGCAGTATTTGCGTCTCCCTCAAAGCTAAGCTCGAATGATAATTTCAGTAAACAACTTGCAGCTGGCTTCTTCTGGGATAAGCAAACTGTTTGACCAATCAAACTTGCGCATTTCGATTGCACACATTAACATCACAATGTTGTTCTAGTAGTGACTTGAGAAAGGACGACAATAATTTTTTAATTTCGTTTTTCACAAAAGCAGAAAAACAACATGGGAATCTTATGCAAAGAATCAATGCAAAAAAATCAGAAGCGGATACTTATGTTAATAGACGGACTTTACGGCTCCTGTGTGCAACGCCAAGCAAACAACTGCACCAGGGATACGTACGGAAATCTGGGATGGCTGCTGATCGCTTGATCGGGAAAGAACAGGGACCTGGACACAGGGTTGTCATCAGGACCATTGACTATATGCTGAGGATGAGTGAAGTCGAAACAACCGAGTCTAGATCAGGAAAAAGCAAATTCGAACACTCTGACTGAGGTTTTTAACATTGCATGTGGTGCGTAAAATGGTCTTTAGTGTTCCTCTTAGTAGAGGAAAATTAGTCAAGTAAGACAAGTTTCCAGAACCAGAATCTCAACTAATCATTATGGTTTATATTACTGTTCCGAAGCTTATATTATTAATTTTTCCTGGCTTTGCTTCGGGAAGTATGCGGTAAGGAAGACAGGTCAGCTCAGATTATTCAATTAAGTGCCAACGCTAATTGATGCGAAACTGCTACAGGAGACGTTCAGTAATGACGCCTGTTCAACACACTAAGATGGTTCTTGACACTTAAATGGTTTCGTGCTGGGAACAGATATCATTTCTTATAGAACACATCATATCGCAAATAAAAAATATCATACCTCAAATAGAAAATGTTATATCTCAATATAAAAAGAATATATCTCAAAAAGAAAATATTGTATCTCAAAACACAAAATACCACATCTCAAGTAGAAAATATTATTATCTCAAATAGAAAATATGATATCTTAAATATAAAATATTTTATCTCAAATAGAAAATCTTATATCTCAAATAGAAAATATTTTATCTCAAACAGAAAATGTTACATCTCAATAAGAAAAGAACATATACCTCTAAAAGAAATATTATATCTCAAACACAAAATATCATATCTCAAATAGAAAACATTATATCTCAAATAGAAAATATTGTGCCTCAAATAGAAAATAATGTGCCTCAAATAGAAAACATTATATCTCAAATAGAAAATATTGTGCCTCAAATANAAAATAATGTGCCTCAAATAGAAAACATTGCATCTCAAATAGAAAATATTATACCTCAAATAGAAAATATATCTCTCTGAATGACTGGGCGCCTTGCAGCAGCCGACTGCTTCAAAATATAAGCCAACCAACAAAATTAAGTTACTTGTTCAAACCATTATCAGCGACTACGTTTGCCATCTTCATAACTGCACCGTCAGCATTGACACATATCTATTTCTGAGTGAACACCACTACACATATATATCCAAAAAGCATAGCTTGATAAATTTCAGCACAATTGTGCGACACTTTATTAATATCATGAGTTTCATGCAATGAGTGCGTCATTAGATGCAAGAATTTCAATGCATTTTTAAATTAACCTGACATGAAAGCGAAAGATTGAAAAAGGTATCGAAAACTCCTAAACCAAAGAAATGTTTCAAAGCAGATAAAATTTGCATTTTGCGAATTCATGCATCGCGGCCAGTAACCACCTGCGTCAAGATCCTGGTAGGGATGGTCAACGTTCACTCACCTTGGAAATACGGTCAAACTCATAATTTGTTCGTCTTCTTCCAGAAGCTGTTGAACCTCTCTTCTTCTGTAGAAAAGAAATTAATTGAATGTAAAAAGACAAATACGTAAAAAGTATCGTGTCAAAAGAAAATATGTAAGGCATGGAAAACAAATATTCTTTCAAGACAGTATACCTTAGTCATCGTTCTAAACTATTTGGCATACAAACAAAAGACGCAGTTGTACACGGTGAAACCACGTGGCTCGCAGTGAAAACACATGAGTTACCCATCAAGGCAACAAACATTAATGTCCACGCAGTAAGTTGAGGGGTTGTTTACCACGTNTGTCTTGCTAACACGCTCAAAGTGAAACACCATTTTNAGCTTCTTCGTTGCTTCCAATGATGTCAAAATAATAAAAAACGGAAGCAAAAGGTAACTGCCGGCTGCATGTNTACACCACTAGTACTGTGGGAACAGGAAATCAGCAAACATCACATCACGCCAGTGTCAGCTGGCAAAATACAAAGAAAATCACACACCTCATTTTCATGTTCGCTTCAACAACATTGAACTGCGCCATAAAACCAAGATAAGGATTTCCTGGAGTTCCTTCCACCATGTAAGAAGCATATTCTTGCCTCCACAACGACGTCAGACTGAGCAAATGCAATACCATTTATAGATTCTCGAGTATGCAAAAACAAATGAAGATAACGGTCCGCTGCAAATTCCACACAAATATTAAAAAGAAACATGACGTTTCCAAGACCAAAAACGTTTGTCTTGATGAGCTCATTACGTGAATATGATTATGAAACATCCACAAATTGCGTCTATGTGCCTACTTTTTGGCCTTTTTCTTTTCCTTCTCCTGCAGTTCTTTGCATATGTCTTCCCCACGCAAGGACAGGCGAACCTTCTTGTGAGCATGATCAAATCGCACAATCATATATTCAACCTGAACTCAACAAGCAAACATAGAAACTGTGCATGATTTGATGTTGATGTCCAACTCACAATACCAGACCCCACTGATAAAAACATACATCAAATCAAATAGCAGCATTTTAGCATTTGTTCTTGCGCACACAATGTGAATGCAACGCAGTTAAATGAATTGCTTATTTTTTCAAAAAATGCATCCATACTTTTTCACACAGTTATCTTTCAATTATCCTTTCACAAGTGCTGCAGTTTTATTTAAGCAGGGTCATTAAAAATATTTTAAAAAGCATCTTCTGATTATAGACACAGAATAACATCAGATTCATTCCATGCCATTCAACGCAAGCATTTAATGTAACATAAATATACCACCATACCTCATCACCCCATTTCAATATGTCCTCTGGGCGTTTTTTCAATCGTTCATAGTTGTTCAAAAATTGAATAATTCCGTGCTTTTTGACATGATCCACATATGGTTCTAAATCTTTCCATTCCAAAGGTTCGCCTTCAAAGTCCAAGAGACCCATCACAAAAGAATGATGTTCAGAATTGCACTGGCAATGTTTTCACTCTAATGTAATCTATCAATGAAGGTATATTTAATAGCAAGTCCTTCAGATAAGACAACACTTTTATAGCAGCAAAATTTTTTTTCCTCCAAAATAACTTATCATATATCCTATAATTCTAAATTTCTAATCCCCATAAAATTTTCAGTAAAATCCAACTCCTTCCAACAATTAGCACAAAATCATTGTTGGCTATCTTGAAACCAAGGGTTACCTTAAATTCCGTAAAAAGATTACTCTCAATATTTCAGGATGGTAACTTGCTCTTTGCTCACAATAATTAATTATAAAAATTTTCCTAGAAATTTATTTGCATGTTGTGAGCAAAACAATGCAAATATCCACTTGTCATTTCATGACATTTTTCTTCAGTCTGACAAAGCAAAAAACAGACTTGCTTAAAGTTATTCCAATGCAATAATCATAGTTCAGACTTATTTTTTTTCATTTAGTAACCTGACAGTTAATCTTGCGAGATAGAGAGTGCTAAAGACAACCGCATTACCTGCAAGTGTTGCGTTTTCTGGTGATGAGGAGCATACTAATTCTAGGTGGACCTCAATGTATTCTTAACACCTCATTTAGAAACCAAGCCCTACTTCTGGACAAAGTGTCTTCATAATAAATGTCCAATCCCTCCAAGTTCAGTGCAACCTGTCCTTTGCATTAATTTTGTCACAGATACATTTTATAATCACAACATCACCAGTCTCTCATAAAATTATATTGACAACAATATTCCCAGTTAGTTCAAGAGATGAATATCAATGTTTGCTTAGTAAAAAATTCAAGACTTAATGCTTTCACACATCAAATATTGTGTAGATGCTTCCACATATTGTTTATCAAGCCAGTTGATGCGTGGGGTGGTGTATTGATAGATTTTCAAATGAAGTATGGTTGTGCATAACAAAACTTTTTGTATATTAAACAAATCAATGCTGGTCCAATTCCTACATGCCGCTTATATAAACTTCAAGAAACTGAGTTGTCCAAATACATTGAAGTTTTATTTCAATAAGAGAATCGTGAAAACAAGTTTTACTGTACAATTTTACAGTTTAAGATTTTGCAACAAATACCTTCAAAAAATTTGAGATCAAGGAGCAAACCAAGGTGAAAGGAAGAAATCAATCGAATAGTATGATAAGCTATAATTTGTTTGCATGACAAATTCACAAAAGGTTTATTGCACCACATTCTATATTTTATTCTAACACAAAATATAGCCTAGAAAACAATCTTCTAGAAAACACATTTGACATGTCCAAAAAAATATATGAAGTGAAGCATTTTACTGAACAAAGAGCTATGACAAAAGTGCTTTTTGTAGTAGCATTTGTTACAAAGGTCAATGGTTACACATGCATTAACAAGTTATTGGGCTTCACAACAAAAAAGTATCAATCAACATGTTCTTCCTTGTTAAAGAAGTTACAAAAAGCTGTTTAAGAAGCTTTAACAGCAGCAAAAATCTTAACACATAAATTTTTAAAAATTTAGTTGCACACACATCAGTGATGCTGAGCTTTCAGCTTCTTCACAAAAACTAAGTGAAGTGCACTGTCATTAATTAGCATGAGTGAAACGAAGGTAGTATTCTGATAAATGGAATTATTGCACAATTAGCAAGATGCATGCTTGTGAGGGGGAAAATCTCTAATTCATAAACACCTTCAGTTAATCCTGAAATGTAAGAGCCATTATTATTTGGCTAACTAGAATGGGCGAGAGATGTAGTTTTTCAAAAATTTGTAATGTTTCCTTAGTTCCAGAATTGTTCATAAATTAAAAAACATACAGCCAAACAAAAATTATTTATAGAGTTACAACATTACCCACTCAAACACTTTCGATACCAGGTATGCTTCTGGGTTCACCAGGTGAATGTGATCAGATTTACCAGCTCAGATTCTATCACGATCCGATCAGGATTGTTGCTTATTTTCAATCTTGATGTCAATCAAGATTAATGCACAATTAACTGGCCACCGCTGATTGATGCAATGGCAGCCATATTTGATCTGTCTGCGAACACCATGACCTATCTGCTTTGCCTATTATCACAGCTGCAATCAACTGTGTTGGAGTGACCGGTAGACGGCAGATTTTCTTCTCTCAAATACCTGGCATCAAAAGAGCCAAGTAACAAGTTGAACAGTCTTAACACAAATAAAGAATCACATTACAAGCATAGCACGCAGGGTTGAGAAAAACCCAGATTTTTTCAAAAAAATACAACCCACCTACTTGTTTTTGTTTTGTGTTTTAATAAACAGTTGTTTGGGTTTGTTAAGGAGAAACATACTTTGGTTCTTTTTTTAAGAAAATCAAATAAAACATTCTCAATTGCTTTTATTGCATCATGCCATGTCACCATTTTCAAAATTACATGATAATAACTTGTTATTATTGTAAATAGTATTGTATGTAATAACTTGTTTTGGCATTCAAAAGGTAAAGAAATGTACCCCACCTTTGTTTTCATGAAGTGTTGTTGGAGTGAAAAGTAGTAAGGCTTGGCAAGCATGCACACAGCAAACAGAGAAAAATCACTCCCATACAACCTCTGCTGTTTCATGTCAAGTTTATGTGCATGCCCTGCTAGTTCAGCATCTACAGAGTGTTTTTCAACATATGGTTTGATATGGCCCAACATCACAAAGAGTTTGGATGCAGAGAAGGCAGACAAATTGATTAAAATATACCAATTTTACAGAGCTGATGAAAATAACCACTAGGATTTCCTCCAACTGTTCGAATTATTCTTTTCTATTTTCAAGACCATCCAATTTCGTGGCTGTTTATTTTGTTTGATTAAAAAGAAATTACAGTGAATTGTACAAGNGCGCTGCTTATTTTACTTTTTACTTCATAGGAGATTTTTCAAACGATAAGTAGAGTAGATTTTTTGGTGGTTTTATTGGGTTTAAGTGGGCTTAAAAAAAAACAGGTGTTTTTTTGGGTCAATTTTANTACATCAACCCTGATAGCACATAGATTGGGAAATGGATGCACTCATTATGAGTCTTTACCAAGATGTTTCAATAAAGGACCACACCAGTTTGCCACAAAATGTAGGATTTTAACAAGATTTTAAAAAAGGCCTTGCTTTTTCTACAAGATTTTATAAGAGCACACAAGGATCATGTTCATTATACCCTTGAATACATAATTTTTTAGAAAATGTATGCATCACTAATATTTCTTCACTGGGTTATGATTAGCGCCATTAAAAGTCATGCAAGTCATACTTTTTCTGTGTTTCAGAAGAAATGAAACAAATGTTAAAACAAAAATCGCATCCCTACAGTGTCCATAGCCAAAGTTATTAACACTTTGAGAGCAGCCGTACGAATATATCGTACCTAGATTTCGGCCTAAAACCAGCAGTTTTTGGTTGCCTTACCAATGCCATATCTCCTCAGCTGATTGCGCCAGAGAGCTGTTCAATGGCTCAAACGGATCAACCAGTCTTCTAGTCTGCACTTGAAAAAAATTTTTGGTTGGGGGTTGCAGGTTTTTTGTGAGTGACGTCATAAGTGAAGTAGTTTTTGGGGCATTTTGGCTCATGTTACCTGGCCTAGGGCTCAACTGCTAAGCCAAAGTATTTTTCTGAAGTTTGTATTGGAAACTAGGCTCGACTCCAAGTCTTTTGAGTCTTTGATCGACTTTCTAGCATTTCTGGATCAAATGTTACGATCTAAAATAAACAAATTAATTATCTAATTAACTAATTAGTCAAATATTTTTATTACTTTAGATCGTAACTTTTGAATCCGAAACCCTACCAGGTCATCCAAAGTATCGAAAAACTCAGATTATAGCCTAGTTTCCAATAAAAACTTCAGTGAAATACTACCGTCTAATAGTTTGAGCCAGGGCCATGAGAAGTGGGCCAAGGTGGCCTAAAAGTCCTCCACTTATGACGTCACTCACAAAAAATCCGCAACCTCCAACCATAAATTTTTTTCGAGTACAGACTAGAAGACTTGCCACATCTTTTGAGCCTTTGAACAGCTCTCTACAACTTTTGCACGCGCAAAGCCAGTTACGCGTGTGCAACACCACATGCAATCTGTTGTTTTTTCGTGAAAATCATTAAAACCGGCCATACGCCAAAGTGTTAAGTCCTTAAAAAGTCATATTTTCCATGTTAGGTCATAAACTCATATTTTCAACCTAATTCAATAAGCAAACCATTAAAACAATTTCAAAATATCTAGTGAAACTACTATATCGCTAGGTCTAAGCTGCATCTTGTGAACCCATTTGGACACCTTGCAAATGTTGGCAGAGACATAGGTGAACCAAGTTATTTGGATGAAATGTATTGCACTGCCTAAAATGCATGTTCTTGCTGTCCTAAAGAAATAAACCAATGTCCGTACATGTTTTCAATTTGCTTCAAACGAAACTATATGTTCTGCTCATGTTTTGAGTGGTTTATTTTAGTGGGGTTTCAACAAACCATGGGCTACCATCTCTTGCTCTATATTCGCTGAAAATGCTTTCTGTACAGTAGCTGTATTTTATAGCTCAGTCTGTTTTTTGTTTTTTTGCTGAGACATTTTAGTCAATGAGACGTTTCAGTCATTTGCCCCACAGTTGTATTAAAACTTGCAATAGCAGTGTTCATTCCGCCTATATATTCAGACATTCTGACCAAAATGACTTAATTTTTTTCGGTTATTTCAAAAACATTTTGGTCTACTATCAAAAAGTGATCAAAAAAACAGCTCAGTCATTTTTGTTTTGTCATATAAAGTCATATTTTCTGAAAAGTAAAGTCATATCATCAAGTTTTCTAGATCATGAAAAGGGCCCTAGTAATGATGTGAATCACTCTTGGAACAGCTTAGACACAAAAATGTAATAATCAGTTCACCAATCACCTTGAAATGTAAAGAACCACATAAACTAACAAAATTATGAGGTGGTAATGAATTTATTTCTTTTGCAGTGTATTTTTAAATCAGTTTTCAAGTTTTGTACAAAAAAATGTGCTTTCATTGCAAGTTTTAAAAAACGCAAACAAAAACTTATAACAAACAACCTTAAAAATCAAACTCTTTTGAACATATAATTGCTTTATATGATTAAACTAAGGATGCTTCAGTTTTTGTTTGTTTTAGCATTAGAAACAACAACCCAACACATAAATAGAACAACAAAGTGAATTTGTATACTTTATAGCTAAAACTAGCACAAGCATTTCAACTTAAAAGCAGAACAATAATTGCTCATCAGTGGATTTTAGAAGCAAAATGAATGATAGTCTTATCATTTATAAATAATTTTCATATGATTCAAACCATGAAAAAAACAGTAGGTATAAAGGATCACAAAAAATAATTATTTTAAATGTGGAACTCAAGAGAAGATACAGTTTCAAGCCTAGTTGAAAAAAACAAATACTATGTCTGGATTCTTACCATTTAAAATCAACTTTCATTGAGGTTTTGTCTATGACACCATGACAAAAGCAAACATAGTAGAACTGTTGTGTTGAATAGCAATATCTCTCATCATTTCTTAACATACTGTGTATATAATCTGTGTAGGATTGCTCATAACAGTTACTACTATACAAGATTGCTCACTATTTTTTAATCAGTTTTGTGATGATATTAAATTATCAAGTCAATATAGCAAACAGATCTCACCTAATTTCCTAATGTCAATGCCACGGCTCTAACATCAGATGTGTGATAAGTGGATGCTAGGTTTCGTTTTTTGCTGAGACATTTTGGTCATTTGTCCCAAAATGGTATTAAAACTCAATGTAACAGTATTCACTAGCCTATCTCTCTAGGCATTACGACTGAATCAACCTATATTTTTTTACTCATTAAAAAAAATATATATATATGTCTATAACCGAAAAAACAAACCCAGAATGGATGTATAACATGGCAGTGTGAATGAAATATTATCGTTTGTAGAACACTCCAATCAACAAATAACCATATTTTGTTTTTCATGCACTCAACATTTATTGGATTATTTTTTTATTACTGTGGTAGTGGTACTTCATTAGAGTCCATGGGTAATTGTATGACTGTTGGTTCGGAACGTACAGCATGAAAAACATAATAATATACATTAATGAATGCAGGGTAGCAGATATTACAGAAACATTATTGTTAAATCACATACACAACAATCACATAACGCAGATGATGGCAGGCAAGCAATGGGTGAAGGGTTGAGGCATGTACAGATGAGCAGGTGAATCATGCACACAGGTGAGAGAAGCAACAATAAGGGTTATGAGCTGGAGAGCAATGGAATGGACATAACATATCCAAACATAAGCAATGGCAAAAATGATTTTTATCCACAAAAATCATGAATATGTAATATAATTACCCACAGACCATAGTTGAGTACCACAGTTGTGTGTGGGTCCCACTAAGCACAAAGCACCACCAAATAAGGTTGAATAAACAGAGGTAAAACCAGATAATAAGCAGAGGTAGAAACATATTGTGGGTAATTATATTGCTTCTTCATAATTTCTTTGCATAAACATTGTTTTTTGGCCTTTGCTACATGCCAGCAATGTCACAGTAGTCACATTCCTTGCTGCCTCAGAACCTCTACTGTATCTTACTTCCTTCACATACGTGCATGCTGCATGCCTCACTTGTTCATTTGTACATACCTCAACACTTCACCCATTGTGTGCCCACCATCTGTGTTACGTACATGCTTTGCAGCTTTGTCAGCATTTATAGCGACCAAACAATTCATGCAGTCTCAATTTTGCCATCAGCGACAAAAGCATTGCTGGAGATATTTTGTCCTTAGCTGAACCCGACTGGTTGAATTGGCCACTTGACAAGGACAATACACTTGGATTAGCTTATTGTCCATATCATGAGACCTAAAATGTTAAACCTAACCATTTAACTATAAACCTTAACCTTAATCCAAAATGCAAACCCGTGTCTGGTTTTAGAAACTTTTCAAAAAAGTACACAAATTTTTTGTACAAAAGCTCTCACCAAAAGTGTCACCTCTAATAGCAAAGCCAAAGCAACAATTGTGAGAGCCAAACCGACAACTATTCGCACAGCAAGAATAGACACTTTCTACTTGACCAGGCTCACTGTACTGTTAGCGTCACAAACTTAGTGAATAATATGTGGACAAAGCTGGATATGGTTCGAATAGCAAAATATCCCCAGCAGAGCTGTTGCCACTGAACAATTTACTGTTTGTGTACCCCTGCCTCTGATTGGTTTTTGTATTTGTTTGTTATTTGCCTTGTGGTTTTGTGGTTCTAATTTTCTTGTAACCCATTGGTTTCTTAGACATTAATAAGAGTACCTTAACACTAAAAACATATACGTATTACACAGAGCATTATGGGCCCAATTCAAACCTGCCTGCTTCCACTCAATGTGCAAACAATCTTAACACAGCTCTTAACTATGATGCCATCAGTACAGTAAATGACAAATTTACAGGTAAATAATGAGTAGATGAAGGCCAAGTAACCCTAATAAGCCAAGTCATTTCAAACAATGTTGTGGGAGAAGGTTAACAACCTAACTAGCCCTAATAAGCCAAGATATTTTAACCATTTAACTCTCCTGAAAACCACATTCCATGCAGAGATTTGCAATCCTATAACTCGCCAGGCGATTGAGCTAGAGAGCTGTTCAAACCTTCTACAGATTCAGCAAGTCTTGCAGTCGAAATCGAAAAAAAAATTTTTCATTTTTGTTGGGGTTTTTCGGTGGGGAGCGCCACAAGTAGGAGTGTTTTTGGCAACCTTTACCTGGCCCTGGGCCTCAACCTATTGAGCCATTATTATGGCTCAAGATTTTTTCGGAAACTAAACCAAAATCCTCATCTTTAGAGCCTTGAATGACTTTGTAGCATATCTGTAGCCGAAATTATGGACAAAACACCACAAATTGGTGAAAAATTTCAGCACCCACAAACCCCAATCTGGGCTGGAAAACATCCCTTTTCTAAATGGCCATCACTCGCCAGCGGATCGAGCTAGAGAGCTGTTCAAATCCGGTCTGAACGGGGAAAGACTTGTAGTTTAGGCTGAAAAAA
>JGI24022J15233_10002776_pt1 | contig 16730 bp, 7 predicted proteins | sample Ectturendosymbi2_FD_15233 | JGI IMG/M metagenome (IMG submission 15233)
AAGTATTATGTCGTCACGTGAACTGTTTATCTCGAGGTACCTGCGCCGACGCCAGTGACTACATCATCAGATCGTTGTTATGTGCCCACCTTGCTTGTTGGTTCCGTAGCTGTGCAGTGTTAAAGTTTGACCAGTTTTTCCACTCAAGCTTCTTCTAAACCAGTGGTTCTCAAATTGGGGTCCGCGGTCCTTCCGGGGCCCGCGAGAGAATTTTCTGGGGACCGCGAAGCACCTTTCAAAAAAATCAACACGACGCTCCTGAAGAAAAAAATTATGTGTAAAATAAAATTTTCGGGCAACTTATTTTTCCAAACCAAACTNANCAAACACAATTTGGAGCTATGGTAGCCTAATTCTATTGCGGAACCAAACAGTCACGCTTGCAAAAGTGGGCATTATATAGGATGCAGATAAAGAGGAGTTCTTTAAGGGGACCGTGAGCCATTAAAAAAATTGCAAGGGGACCGTTGCGTAATTTAAAAAAAAAAACGTTTGAGAACCACTGGTCTAAACCAAGTTTAGACTTCTTTCCTCAGAAATCTACGCAGGCCTATGTGAAAGTGATTGATTTATGCATTATGGTCCTGTGTGAAGCATTGGCTTCATTGCAAATCGATATCGCATCCCCCCACCAAAATAGCCTGACATCTGGTTACAGACCGAATTTTTTTAAATGACCGAAAAAAATTTAGTCAATTCGGTTATAATGTCCGAAAATGTAGACTAGTGAATACTATTATGGGAAGTTTTAATACTATTATGGGACAAATGACCCAGCCAAAAAAAACAGCACTAAAGCTGGTTTCGAAGTAGAATGAGCCAACAGCGATTGTGCTTTCGCGTTTACTGCTTGGACTCATCACGTGTTTGCAACATCCTGGCAATGTCCGTTTCATCTAATCTCTGTGTTGTGTATAGCATGACGGCTGCTGCCGTTATTTGCCACGGTTTAGTCTTGTGATTGTCGCTCTTATTTTCTGAACGGACGCAGATTCAGCGACATCGTCAAAATTCTGAACAGCTCTAACGAGCACGTTCTCGCTCTCGGCTCGGATACGTTCACTGTGGAAAGTGCTTGCCGATCCCAGTTGGTCTGCATTCAAGACAAGACAAAACTTTCATACCACACCCATGTTCTCTGTGCCCCCGCAAAGGTAAGTTCAGCGTTTTTCCAAACGTGCGCTGTCAGTCTTCCTTTTTGCGTACGCTTCATTTTGAACTGGCAGTTTCATCAAGCAGTTGCCTCTTGCACGTGAGTGTATGCAAAGGTAGTGATAGCGTAGATCTTCCGGGTGGTGCAACCGAATTGTTGTTTTTTTTCTTATCTTGCTTTTCGTGAAACGAAGAAGTCAGTAAATCGCAAATGCCAAGTTTAGGTGCGAGCGCAGTTTGAGCGATGCGGTTTGTTTTGCGAGTGCCCTTCTGCGTTGCGGCACGTGACAGGCCTTTGGTCGACGCTGCAAATCTAATAAAGACTCTTAATGCTGCTCACGCTGGCAGGCATCATGGGTCACAACAACACAATCAAAATTATGCTTGTACTGTTTATATAAACCGAAGAAGTTGTTGTTAACAGNAATTGAGGTTGCTAAATCTGTTGTCATAAGTCCTATAATTTACTGTTTGGGGAAAATATATCTCCCATTTTTGCATTTTAGGATGCACCATTTGATAACTCCACCAGCGCCAGCTTTGTCGTATTCAACGGATCATTGAAATCGGGATCCTCGCATCAGGCCAAGTGCACGATAGTGGAAGGTGCAGTGCCTGCTGTGACATGTCGACTGATGCGTTGAAGCGATAACATGTATTACATTGTGCTCGAACTTGTATGCAAACGTTTTTTTCAGATGGTGTCATGATACAGCTTCTCCCTGAAAAAATGGCTAGCTTGAAAGAATCACTGAAAGCGATGGACGATTTTCGGATCAGCTGTTTGCGTTCAGCTGTTTCTTCGTCGGCCAAAGCTCCACCAGCTTCCCAGGAGCAGGTGTTTTGTCGATCATAAAATAAATCATAGGCCACTACTTCTTGCTAAAGCAATCCCTGAATATATCATTTTGATCACGTTCAGCTTCTTCCACTTAGGCGTAAGGTGCAGGGTAACTTTCTCAGTTATAAGACAGGACTTTGTCTCTGCCATCGTGTTAGTTTTGTAACTCTTGCAGACTCATTTCGTAAACAATTTGACATAAAGATGTGGTGCTAATGCTAACTTCTGAAAAGCTTTTTCAACTTCATTGAAAAGTGACCAATTATGTTTTCATTTGTGGCAACGGCAAGGAATTTCAGGCGCTGTGTTAATAAATGTTGACGGAATGGTGCCAGTCATGCAAAATGATAGCATGCGTATGCTTACTCTACTCTTGTATTTTGAGGATCGCACAAACTTTTAGCAAAAAAGGAATTGCAATGAAAAGAAGCATTTTCGGCAAATTCTTGTTTTTTTTTGTTCTAGAACACCAGCGCTGGCGATTCAGAGGTACCGCCCCCAGCATACCAATCTGTCGAAGTTCAGTGGATCGGAGACGATACCAAATTCAACATCGGGTGCGTTGCTGTGCGTTTTGTGATCTTGTCTTTCTGTTATGCCCGAGATGCCTCATTTCTTAACAAAGTACCCAGTATGATTGGTGCTCCCAGAGTGATTACTTCAGAATGCTTAAACCTTTTTTTACAGCGTCTGTTACATGTGCTTGATGTTGAAGTTAAGCAATAGTTCAAAAGGCCGCGACTTTTGAGTTTGTGACTTTCACTGATACCGATGTTTGAACTTCTGTGAATCTCTTCCGTGACCCTCCGTGCTGTTTTCTGCTTTTCATGCAGATGCAACCCTAGGAGTGCGCTTTCGTATTAAGGCATTCGAAATCATGAGAATATCGGTGATCGAAAACTCGTCGATTTTGTTGACCACTGTGTGCAAGCGGGACTTACTGTGGAGATATTTGTTGTTTAAGTCTAAGAAGTCCAACTATTTGAGAAATGAAAGCCGCACTTAAACATAGGAAGCCTACTTGACCATAACCTTCCTACGACAATATCCCAAACAATTGACAATATGACACTCCACTGCACAGACTTGTGCCAGCCGTGCCCACGCGCAAGCGCAGCCGATCTAGCGCCTCACTTATATCTGTTGGACCTATTTTGCCAAACAGGCAGAGAAAAGTCGAGTGGGAGTTTTTTGGTAAGTGCGCTAAAGGGAGATAGAATGTCAGATGAAGCGTCAGTGAAACAATGTGCACTGCACGAAATGGTAAAAAACAATGTAAGCCGCGGTTTACAATGGACAAAATACGGAATACTGCAACATCATGTCCAGTGTGTGCAATTTTCGTGTTCAATCTAAATTATCTTGTCCATGAATTTTTGTAGGTTGTCAAGCCCGATTGATTTCCAGTCGTTCGAGGGAGTTGTTGGTTACAATGTTCAAGGCAAAAGTGAAAAGAAAGGAAAGCATCAAATCCTTCGGTGGAACCAGGTGAGAATTAAGATTTGTGATACGAAGCCTTGAATGACGTACCTTTGCGCGATGCTATTCAGAGAATATACCATCAAAAGCAGGAAATCCGCTCGTCAACATGTATACTTTAAGCCAATGATTCTCAAAGTTTCTGGTGGTCCACGGAGAGTTGCATAAATCCTCAAGATTGGACACGGCATTGAGTTCACTGACCTATGTGCAATACAGTTTCGACTAGTTAATGAGGTGTCAGCATAACACAGTAGTCCATCGGATATTTTTGAAAAGACGGCCATGGTCCAAAAAAGTAGAGAACAACTGCTTTAAGCAACAAAGAATATTAGCAGACTGGTATATGACACGTAAGATATCCAACGTGGCTTTATGTCAAAATATTACGACGCTACACATCTGGAAAACATGGGAAAGTCAAGATGCTATCACAATGAGTAAGCATCACGCAGTGTAATAACTACTGCAAACGACCGTTCATGGTGCAAGGTATCTACCAGCTAATAAGGGCAGTCGAGGAACCAGTAATGATTTAGCGCTAATACACGTAATTAATGGGGATCGCGTACGGCATTCATTGTAAATGTAATTAAAGGGAATCATACGCTCGCAATACAACACAGGCCGAGAAACATCTCCGCGGAAACATGTTGCGACGCGAGCAGCTGCACCCGCGTCGTTGTGGTCAACCCACGTTAAATTACCACTGAAGGCGGAACAATATTATTTGCAAACCTGTAGAAATTCTTATGGTGTTTATTCTATCCAGTTTGACTGCGACATGCGTATATTTGATTTACTGCGATAAAATCAGCCTGTGCCACATCCAAATCGTTAGCACGTTCTATGTTTCATGTCACTAATTAGAGTGTTTATCAGAAAATGAATGTTACCTGGTGCCTAAATGTTGCGATTTTTGCCAAGCTTTAAAGATTTTGTTGCTTAGCAGTTTTTTCCATACACCATTTACGCTTTCTGATTACTTTTGACCTACAAATCCGGGTGTACTATGGATACTTTGGACTCTCTTGATTACATTGCTAATATTGGTTTGCTGCGTCATCTTTTTAAAAAACGATGAATACTGCTGAGTGGTGTTCTGCGACCTGATGAAGGCCGGTCATTGACTGACCGAAAGTCCGTGTATAGTTTTTGTTTTATTTTGGTTCGCGGACATTTGCCCGATAAGCCTTTTTAAATATATTGCTTAGCAGTTGTTTTTACGCTCTGTTCTAAATGTAGCTGGTACTAGCAGTTATATCCTAAATCTAATGGGTATTTGACACCCATAAGTTTGAATACAGTCGAGTAGCAACTGTCTCTTCAAGCCATTGTATGTTCATACTAGTTGCTGTAATTACGATGAGTACCATAAAGGTGAGCTTCAGATAAACAAGACAGCTTTATCGCCGTAGCACAGAGCGGCTTACAATGCATTGTCCATGAGGTCTCACCCGATGAGAGGTTCGAATACATTCTATTTGAGCAGTTTGTTGATGCGATTAACGTGTTATCGCCAATGTGTCGCTCAGCCCTGGCATGTAAGAAGCAGTACTGACGCTTCGTCATCTGGCTCCTATCGTCAACACTACCGTGCTAGAAAATGCAACAAATTCATTTGGAAATGCAAAAAACTTGTCGTTTCTTGTGCTTTGTCTACCTATTGAGATGATGATGCTTTTTGGTTCATTTGCAGTCAATTTTTACAGGTCTTTTTCTTCAAAAGTACTGGCGACGTGTTGGACATGAGCCGTTTGTCAGAACAAATGGCGGACGGATGTTTTCAAGCATTAGTTCCTCACATGAAACTGCTCAGGAACTCTAGGCAAACGAAAGTAGGAATCAGGTTAACCATTCATTCCGACGATGTAAGTTTATGTGATTGTTGGCGTTAGCAAACACGAAATTCATTCGTAGATCAGTTGCAGCTGTAGGTTTCTTCATACTGCAAAACTTGCTGCTTTGCAACCATTACTGCAAGCGCATTTTATCAAAATTGCTAATCTCTTTTACACAACTTCACAAATAAACTGAAAAATCTGTCAAGTGAAAAACCTGTTCAAATAAAACGCTTTCCGCTAAGATGGTGATGAAGCAGAATTTTTTGGACTTGTATGACTTGCGTCAGTTCCTCCTGAGAAAAGAGTATCGCAGAATTGAAAGTAGGCTGGTTTTTGAAAGTTGCCTCGAACGTGAGCCTACGTTATTCCTGTTTTCTTTGCGTAATCGAATGTTCACCAGTCACGTGCAGGCGAATCAGATAGAGCCTTTAAAGTAAAGTGCAGCACAACTGAGAAAGTGACGACAACGACAATGTGTTACCCGCACGGACATAATAAGTTTGAAATGATAAAAATTATTTTAGTATTTCCTGATAACATTGCAAGCACTATTTAAAATGGAGTAAAACTAGTTGTGAAGACAAGGTTTACGATTTAAGTTTCCCAGTTCATGCTTCATACGTACATGTATCTATTTATAGATGGTTAATATTCCTAACTGGCGTCTAAACTTGTATTTACACAAAAAATCTGTCTTATATTGCAAACCTGAAACGAAATATGTGTAGTAAAGTATAATTTCACTGTCCAAATTTCATTTATTAGAATTTGAATGATGGCATTGCGTTAAAGATATATATATTGAACAGATCATTGTGTGACAATGTGCTCCCACTGTAAGTTAATTTCATCCTCGGCGTTTATTTTTTTCCTGAAATTGCGTGGCTCTTTTTTAAATCAGAGCTTGGTTGTCAGCACAATGAAAACTCTTTGAGAAGTACAAAGTCTGTACTTCTGATAAGAAAGTGCGTGTGGTTAGAATATAATTTGTTGTTTTTTAACCGACAACTGATCTCCACGCACTTCGCGCATCGGTTTAAAATCGAGCGAAGAGGATGTTATACACTTAAAAAAAATTCTTAACCGGAAAGAGTTCAATGCAACGCGAAAGTGGTTTTCTTCTGAACTAACTACAGTGGTATTGGTCGAAGAGACAGAGGCCAGTTGCTGCTGCACGGACCCACTCAACAATTCCACCAAACAATGCAGAGTTCAGCAGCCATTTTTCTTGCATTATTTAACAAGTTTTGCACTGGTTGATTGTAGCTGATAATAGCCAGCATGGCGCGAGTCGCTCGAAATTTAATTGTTCAGCTCTCATGCATTTAAAGGTTGGCTACAAAGTCGGGAGCCGGGGCTTGCCTTTACCCGAACCTTGCCTCAACGCGCTCGATGAACACCTGGTCTTCCTTTTGCACGAAGCGTCAGCGCATCTGCATCCTGAAGATGAAGGAGTTGAATTTGAACTTATCTTCTGCGTTTTGGAAGTGCGACCTAACTGGAAGGTTGTGCAGCCATCGTAGTGCGTAACGTAGTTACTGCACAGATGATAAATCGTTTTAAGTTTTCTATGCGCATCAAGGTGCCACCTTTTGCTTCAAAAAGGTCGCTGAGAAAAGCTACGTCTGCTGGTGACTGCAGCTTGACTCAAACTTCGAGTACTTGCCGTTTACAGTATTATTTTGCTGCCCGTTTTTTTTCAATTAAGCTCTGAGACTAAGTAAGATTTCGTAGTCTTGATTTATATAAATGTGTAAGTCAACACTTGCTTTGTCAATCAAAAGCATGAGAAAAGCAAACCTCATTGAAATGATATACGATGCAAGAATTTGTACCAAGTATGTTCTGCAAATTGCATTTTTCTGTGTTCATCCAGTTGAGCGTCTTGATTTTGTCCGCCGTGCAAAATGTCGGTCACTTGCCCGTTCGTGCAACCCATCAATGTTCGGGCGGTTTGGTTGTGTGTGCAATTCGCGCAGTGGCGTTTATCCGCGAACTTACCGCTTTCAGGATTACTGCAGTTGTTCTACATTTCACCGATTCAGACGATCTCGAGAAAATGTGTTTACATTTTGTTTCCATGTAAATATGTGCATTTTTTCCATATACATATACGAACCAGACTTTGACCGTTAATTATGCGTCGTGTCTTTTTTGTTTTTTTTTCAAACGCTTGGTGCCTATGCCATAATTGTTTAACAGTGTTGAGTCATTTCATGTTTAGAAAACGCCCCTTCACACAATTCGGTTATTTTTTCGTTGACGCTCCTGCTTTGTTTAAGATTTTCGATCGTAAGAGTTGATAAAAACCAGGCACTTTCCAATATGTTTATTTTGATCGAGAGGACACACTGTTTATTACCAAGATGTCACCAAGACACGCAAAGGTTTTGCAGAGTTTGGCGAACGTAGTTGTACCGGCGGTGATTTTCGTGACGTGTACAACTTCCCTTCGTTGCATCGAGCTTTTCAGCGAATCAGTGGATTCTTCAAAGCTGTAGAACATGTCTGGTCGAGGCATAAGTAGTTTGTTCTTAAAAGAAAATTGCAAGTTTTGAAAAAATGTAGTCGTATAACATCCAGCAATGTTAACCTACTGCGCTAACCTTTTGTCCATGATTGCCTTAAAAAACCACTCGATGTGGATTTTTTTGCCAAAAATACCGTCATCAGCAACCGGACAACACTGTTCAACACCAATGCTATAAAACTGTTACGCTTGCTCTTCAAGTTTCGCCATTGATATACTTCACACTTGCAAAGAATGGGCTCGTACAAAATATGCTAGTTCCGCACTTATTTCAGTCACATATATGGCAACTGGAAAATGGTGGTAAATTTTTATCGTTTATGTCTAACGTTGTCCAAGCGCTCCGACCGTTTTTCAATCGCGAGAACAAACTACTGCAATCTTGACCCATAGTCTGCGGTTGAGCATCGTGCAGATCTCTGTCTTTCACTTTGCCCACGTGGGTGACTTCAACCCACTGCGGAATGAGCTGTGCAATTGCGGTCGTCTTGTCTTTCACCAAACTTTACAAAACGTCGTGTTTTTTGCTGATGGAGCTTTGTAAATTCCTGTGCTGGTGTCATATTTCTCATTGGTGAGTTTTCCCTTTGTCCGCTACCAACTTGTGACGGTTGTGTTCCGCAGCAAGGATTGATGCTGCTACTGCACATGACGAAAAGTTTTCATCATCAAGCGTGGTTTCCGGCGTAAACTCCATGGTATAAACCGGAATTACGTCAACTTTGTGACAGGAAGCAGCAGCCGTGTTACCGGCCGTCAATATCATCTCGAATTTAGCCCGACCCATCAGCCGAATAGATCTGCTAATTTAGACAATGCGTTTCAAAACCGTGAAAACCAGTGCTATCGATTGATTGCAGAAACCGTTGCTCATCTCTTAGTTACTGTTATGAAAGACATGACTCGGATTGAAGAACGAAAACAATGAGCCGCGCATATATTGTCGTTTGAAAAAAAGAATCAAAACAGCCAAATTATTTGATTGGCTATTTGATTCATAATTATGAATTATAATGAGGGGAATATCCGATAGAAGTGGTGCGAGTCTTCCAAGGAGCGTTGTGACTTCAGTTGCTAGAAGGTGAACTTCAGCGCATATACCGCAGTCTGATCTCTTAGTGCACCTCAAAAATTAAATTAAACCTCAAATTCGCCCATGGCAACTGTGTTTTGAGCTGTCTACCTAAGATCTTGTATCCACCAAGTTTTACAGGAAGACGGTCCTAGATATTCAGATTCCTGCATGTGGCGGTCATGGCGAGACCACAGACTTTAGTTTCCAGCTCTCAGTAATCTTGCAAGAAATTTCGTAAAAATGACTGACTCTACTCATTCATTGGGACTCGAGACGAGTCATTCGATAAAAAACGACCCATGTCGAGTCATGAAGTTACAACATCGTTTCTCGAGTCGAGTCATTGATTGGAGTTATGCCATTAAGGAATCCGTGTCTTAAATAAATTTTGCAGGCTGAATATTGTTTAATGAAAATGATGCTCATAGTGCAGACATACATTCAAAAGATTTATCTCTTCTCTTCAACAAAGACAAAATCCAAAGCGGGCAGGTTATTGCAAAATAATTATTGCCTGATCCTGGAGTGTACATCGTGTGCTTTTGCTTGGATTAAGAATGTGAAATCCAGAACACACATCTCTGCAGGATCAAACATTTTCTCACTTGGATTGTAAATTTTTGAAAATCTATACAAGAGGTGGCCTGAGTCACTTATTCAGACTCCGCACCTGTGCCAAAATTTTTGAATCTGGTGTCAAGCGAATTTTCTGACCTTGTAATGTATTTTGCTTCTCAGAGTAAAGGAATAAAGTTTGGCGATTACTTTTTTGATGTGTGTTGTGTAAATTAAAACTTTTTGGTTGGATGTCAGATACCCACAACAACCTACCAGTACGAGAACAACTATAACCAATGAAAAATGTTTTGCTTAGTTTTGGACCTCAAATATTATTCTGACCCGACACACTCGCCTAAACACCAAACCCTAATCATCAGTTTTCTGAGCGTATTTGATATGTAGAATATTACTCTGTGCATGGGCACATGGCGTGAAGTCAGAAATTTCTCTTGAAATTCGGTCCGGAAATTTTTCAAATTTGGCTGAGAAAATCGATTAGGGCTCAGGCTTTGGCTTTTACGTAAGTGTGTCGGGTTAAGTTTGGGATAGAGCCAAAAAGAAAAATAATTGTGGTACATTAATAAATTCAATGTTTTTCGGTGGTTATAGTTATTCCCGTACTATAGCTTGCCATGGGTATCGGATATCTTACCAAAAAGTTTTCATTTGCACAACACACATAAAAAAAGTAATCGCCAAACGTTATTCCTTTTTTCTGAGAAAGTAACCTATAAACAATAATAGGTCAGAAATTTCGCTTGACAGTTGACACCGGTGTCAAGCGAAATTTCTGACCTATTGTTGTTTTTCAGTAATTTTGCTTTGAGTAAAGGAGAAAAGCGTAGAATTTACTTTTTTGATGTGTGTTGTGCAAATTAAAACCTTTCGGTTAGATGTCAGATAGCCACAACAAGCTACAGTACGGGAATAACTATAACCACTGAAAAATATTGGACTTAGTCTAATCTAATTCCTCAATTTTATTTCTTTTTCTAACCCTAACCCGACAGACTTGCCAAAGCACAAAACCCTCAGCACTAATTATCAGTTTTCTCGGCGTATTCGAAATTTACAATATCACTACGTGCATGCGCACATGGCGTGAAGTCAGAAATTTTGCTTGACACCGGATCGGAAAGAAAAACACAGAATCCCGACGGAGTCCGTGACCACATCTGGTCCGTACCGTACAACGTTGTCCGCGGTGGGCTGCTTGCCGTTGTGAATAGTGGCTGCAAGTGGTTGTGCATTTTTCTATTAATAGCTGTGCACCAAAAACAATTTTGTGAACTCAAGTTGACTCAGGTGTGCGTCGTGGATTGCATTTGTGCACTGCACATGTGTTTTCTTTCCGTTTAGGTGGGTAGTTTATAATTTTTGAAAAGAATTGGTTCAGGTAAATACGCGTAGCCAAATTTTGACAGTCACAAAAAAGTTAATTTCAAATTATTTTTCTTGCAATGCATGTTCAGGTTAAGCAAAGCAGCTAAAAATAAATATGTCAAAATTGAAGCAAGTGGTTACCAAAACTTATTTCTACTACTGTATTGTATATATACGGTACTGTACTGTAAATTATAGCTTCAGTTTCTGAGTTTGTTCTTTTTGTTCTGTTGTTTAAGGTGTGTGTTGTGTTAGGCCTAATCACTTCACTTTTTTGCAGTTTTTTTCTGGTAAAGTGTGATATGGACCTTGTCCCTGAGAGCTGAGTTAAACGTATATTGTTAATGATAGGCTAAGCACAAGTTTGAAGTTAAAGAAACATTCTCAGCTAAAAAAATTGATTTTGCGGTGCTCAGCTAAAAAATGGATTTTGTGGTTGCAGATTTCCACGCCAATAACATAAGACGTACTACCAAGTCAAAGATTGTTCAATAAAATCTGACTGACACATTACCTGATCATTGATGATTAAGGGTGCAAGATAAAGTGAAGTCTTGAAAGGTTTGCTTTAACTTTATGTGCATAACTTAGTTGATATTATTTTTTTTCCGGAGCTTGTTTTTATAGCATGGTAGTGTCTATTTTACCATCAACACAAAAGCTATGCTGGGACTATTTTGCCCTTCGAACTGTATCCAGCTTTGTCCAAATATAAGGTTGAGTTCATGACAATTGGATTGCAGCACAGTGATNAACACAGTTGAATGAGTAGTTTAGTGTCTGCTAGGCCTGGGTGAAAATTTTTCTAATTGAAAAAGTGGCCCCTAGGCTATTTCATGCCAAATGAGCAAATGGGTTATACCAAGTGTTTTGTATTTCAATGAAATTTGGCACACTTATAAATCTCACTAAAAATTAAGAATGCAAAAAAAATTTTGAAAAACTACCATTATTCATGGAGTTATGATCACTATAAAAAACTCCATTTTTACTTGTTACGCTTCCTTGAACATGTTAAATTTTTATTAATTTCCTAATTTCTCAGCTTCAGGTCACATGAGATGGCTGAAAATTGCTAGACAGACATTTTAACACCCAAGGAATCCAAAAAGCTACCTGAAAAGGTGCTAAGATAACTACTTCACATGACAACTGATTCAATTTGCTTCATACATTTTTTGGAGACCTAACTTTAAGAATCTATAAAAAAAAAGGGTATAAAATTTTGAAGTTGAAATTCACATATTTTATTCTTACACCAATGCTCTTTCATGCCAAGTAAGAAAGTTCAATTAAATTTGATGCCTACTATAAAAAAAACTGTTCTCTTAACTGTTACTTCAGTACTAGTTTTTAACATTAACTATGTGACATCATAATGTGTATATTACGTGTAATGATAATGCTCAATAATCATGCACTTATGATGACAAACTAGTACTAACAATGGCTGTAGCACCTGTGTTTAGTAGTTTTAGTTCTGTCATTACCACAGAAAGATGTTCAGTGAGACTCCGCAATTAGCCTGCTTTCATATCTTTATAGGTTTTCAATCAATGTAGGCTAATCCTTAACAGTAGGTGTAACTGTAGAACCCTAACTTCTGTATAATTAAGAAACAGCAGTGTGTTGTACACATTGCTGTAAATGGACTCATAACAGATGTTGTATTTTAAAAGTATATCACATTGCTGTAAAGTGATGGACTCATTACAAATGTTGTATTTCAAAAGTATCACACTGTTGTAATGAATAACAAATGTTATTTTTTCAAAAATATGTTATTTTTTAAAAAATATGGTACTAACAAGACCATCCAAAAATGAAATCAGAAAGTCTTATAGCAATGTTGGCCCTTCCTGTAAAAGGAGAATGGCAACTGGTACATCAAGATCATTAACTACATTACGTAAATGGTGTACAACACACTGCTGTTTCTTAGTTGTACAGAAGTTAGGGTTCTACAGTTACACCTACTTTTAGGATTACATTGATTGAAAAGTTACAGAAGTACAAAGCAGAGGCTAATTGCTAGAGTCTCATTAAACATCTTTCTGTAATAGTGCTAACAGCACTAGAGGTTTTCTCACTTTGAATGTGTATCAAGTTTGTGTATTGTGATGCATTGGTTACAAGTTGATAACAACATACTTTGGATATTTTTCACAGTGACTTATTGTTTAAACATAAAAGCTTGCTAATTGCAATGTGTTCTTTCTAAAATTTCACTCATCGTAACTTTTAAAATACCATTTTTTGATAAAATCTTCATTTCTAGACAAAATAAGGCAAAAAGTTCTTGTAGGGCAGATAGAAACTTTATGATTCGGCTTCTTTTGACACCAATTTAAGGTCTCTAGTGCAATCCATTATAAAGTTACAGCACGAGATTTCTCAAATGGGGCGCTTGGCCTCCCTGGGGAGCCACAAGCAGAGGCCTTCACTAGGTAGCTTTGCCGTGATATTGCATGACCTAACTGTCACAATATAAAAACTAGGTATTTTTACTGATGAACAAAAGAGTGACAAGTGTTTAGAGTCTTTTGAAGGGGGCCACGGCTCATGAAAGTTTGAGAACCACTGTTACTGTTAGCATTTTCACGAAATTTGATCTCCGTGTGACCTTTAGCCTTGTGTTGTCGACCATTAGAGGGAGCAACTGAAAAATTTCAATGGAATTGGGTGTTTTGGACCATTTGCCAACTCTTTGGATGGACCACTTTTTCAATTTAAAAAAATTTTTTTTCACACTGACTTAGACTGTCTGTGTCTGTTGTGCGAGTGGTAGTTTGGGCTCTGACCATTTGCTTTGGCTTTGCTAGTTGAGCTAACACCTTTGATGTGAGTGCTTTCAGGTAAGAAGTTTTGGGCTTAGCTTTGCGTTTTTGCGTTTTGGTTTAGGGTTTTGAAGTGACTACACATTTGCCTTGCATGACACAGTTCAAATAAAACGCTGAGTTTGTCACTCAAGTGCCTCTGTCGTGGTAGCGTAACGGTGTTGGTAGCGTTTACTTCTGCTGTGCCAATGGTTTTTGGTTTAGCTCTCACCTTGGCGACTTTCGTTTTGATAGTAGTGGTTGCACGTTTCAATTCATGGTACCACTTTTTGTTTACTTTTTTCAAAAGTTTCCAAACTTTTCTCTTCAGATTTACAGTTTAGGTTTATGGTTTACGTTTGGGCTTGACGTTTATGGTTAAGGTTTAGGGTTTAAGTTTAGGTTTTATGTTAAGTACGTTTCTACCAAGCCCACTGCACCCTCGTTGTGCATTAATGTCATGTTCCAAGGGATAGACAAATAAGGTTTCAAACAAGAAGGTCTACAGGCAGACCTGTAGCCTTTGCCTTAGGGTTTAGGTTTGTGGTTCAGATTCAGACTTTATTTTAGGCAATCTCTAGGTAGCCAGGAACAGCTACGTGGGGTTGACTGCTAGGTAGATGGTAACATCAAAACCAAAAACCCTAGAGTAGTCTACAGTAGAGATCACCTGCTGACAATGAATATGCAGACAAATGTGCTCAAAATGACACTGAAAACTACCTTGTTTTCGAATGTTGCTATGCAAGCCGAGTTGAGCAGTTATGACGCTGATGATTCACGATCACATGACCAGGTTATATGTTACTTGCAGTGAAGGCTCAGGATTTTAATGTTTTGATGCAGTTATAGTTGGTTAATATAGAAATGTAAAATTTTTGTTTGAAAGCAGTAAATTGAACTGAAATGACCAAATGCAATAATTGGGAGCTATAATTGGGAGTTAAGGGTTGCGTAGGTCAGCTTATTCAGTATTCTTTGATCGATTTGACATAGTCAAATCGATCTATGTCAAATCGATCGCAACCCTAAACCTTTATTTACCCTATTACATAAACACCTAACACTAAACCTGTAACCCTGACCTATATACCCTAGATCTAAAAGTCGAAACCTAAAACCTAAACTTGAAACTAAAGCAAAAATCCTAAAGCTAAAGTTTGAAAAAAAACCTAAAGCTTGATAGGTGCCTGTTTATACTGAGGACAAGCCAAGAGTTGCCAAGTGTAGTCATTCATTTCTTTTGTTGTATCCAGTGATTGTGCACCTTCTGCGGGTCGGTATGGCGAATCCTGTAAGCAATATAACAAAAGAAAAGATTGCACCTAGCAACTCCTGGCTCATTATCAATGTAGACGCTAAAGTCCAAACCTGAAATTGCAAACCAAGCAACATAAGAAAAGACTACCACCAACTCCAGCATAGTGTAGACATCACCAGCAAAACCACCACTCTACCATTGTATGTTCACCATACTATTGTATAAAAAAGTTTAAAATTGCTTTCTGTTTGTGGTGACTAAAAGTAACCATGTGCAGCCAAGCATTGAATCATGTGAGTGCCAGCTAACTAGCAGTTGACCTTGCATGGCTGTTGCCGGCTAATTAGACACTTCCTTATTTTTAAGGTTATAGTTTAGGCTTAGGATTTTAGGTCACATGACAAAGACCAAACACTCATCCAAGTGTTTCATCCTTGTCAAATGACCAAATTGAACCAATAGGGTTTGCCTTTGGTAAAATAGCTCCAGCATTGTTTTTACCTCTGGTGACAAAATAGACACTGCCTTGAAGCGAATGTGCAGTTCCTTTGTAGAAAGGGTTGAAGGCTAGATGCACAGGGTCATACACTTACAAGTGACTTTTTTATTGTTATACTGGTTTTGCCAAAAAACAAAACAAAATCGCATACAAAACTTTAAGTACACTGAAGATGTTTTTTAAATCACTCAATTCCAGCCATGAAAAAAGTTTAAAAAAACAAATGATTTTCATAGGCTTTACCAAGAGTAACAATGATTTGCAAAGATAGCAAGCTTGCCCATTATTAGTTTAAAGCCCCAAAAGTGTAAAAAATTTATTTTTAAATTGTTGTATAATACAGATGGCTCTGGTTAATTGCTTAGTGGTAAATGCATAAACCGCTTTATTCGAATAGGATTCTGGAATCCTGAACCAAAACCATTCTTACTTGAAGAAAATAATCCAGTTACCATATTTATTCGATTGTTAGATGCTCTTAAGTATAAGCCTCCCTTGATTGCAAGCCACACAAAATGGTGTTGAATAGAGCTCGACTGGTAAGTTTTTGTGGACTGATACCAAGGGTTTTCATTGCTGATATCTGATGCCAATACTGAGATTTTTGCATTACTCAAAATACAGTTGAAAGGCATTACAGTGCATTTTTGCCTTCAGTATGTAGGCCAAGTAGACAAAATAAATAATCAAACAAGTTACAATTATGAAAGAGCAGATAGTCATTGTGTTAAGTTACTTGTAATAATTTTTACGCTTGGTTGTGTCGGGTGCTATGCGAGCAAAATTTGACATGATATCCTTGTCTATCTGGTTGCTTGGTGTAAACAAGCTCATATATGCAACGATTAACCATTGTAACAAAAAGCAACTGCTGCTGTTATTACTGAGACACTGGGACTTAACACGTTGGCGTCCGGCTGCATTCGGGGATTTTCGAAAAAAAACCCAAACGCACGTGGATTTGCACGGGAATATCTCCACTCCTCTTCGGGTTACGGACCTGGTCGAAGCGTCAATAGACACGGCAAGTCTTCTAGTCTACACTCAAAAAAAATTTTTTGCTTGGGGTGTGCGGGTTTTTTGTGAGTGACGTCATAAGTGGAGGACTTTTAGACCACCTTGGCCCACTTTGCCTGGCTCTGGGTGCCAACCGTTAGGTGGTAGTATTTCGCTGAAGTTTTTCTGGAAACTAGGCCACAATCCGAGTCTTTTGATACTTTGGATGACCTGCTGGGGTTTCGGGTTCAAAAATTATGATGTAAGTTAGTAAAAATATTTGACTAATTAGA
>JGI24022J15233_10002780_pt1 | contig 16722 bp, 6 predicted proteins | sample Ectturendosymbi2_FD_15233 | JGI IMG/M metagenome (IMG submission 15233)
TTGCGTAATTGTCTGGTGATTGACTGGTTTAAATGCCTCCAGGACCATCAGGTAAATTTTGGTACTTGGGTTTTCACCTGGTCGTGACCAGTCGTCATGTGATTTCGCTTATGTCTTGTGACCCATCTTGTGACTAGTCTTGTAACTTTGCTGACGTTTTAATGACGTTGTCTTTAGGATCAGCTCACTTAATAATGAGTTTTGATTGGTTGCAACCTCTTTTTAATTTGTCCTGGCTGTTTCAGGGTTGTGGACTTTTCAACAAGCCTGTTTTCTGTACGGTAATAAAGTTGTTGCAGGCAACTTGCCTGTACACACATGATGACCTTTTAGTCTGCTAAACCAAGGTTATGTGGAAGAAAGTTGGAAATATTTGCACATTGTCGGAAAGCTGCTAATTACCACACGAAAAGAGTGACGAGCTTTGTATATTGAACCGATTTAGTAATTTGTATGTTCTTTGAAATGTACTTGCAAATTAATAGTTTAAGCCCAAATATATTATTTGACATTACAATTTAAATAGTAATGTTACCTTACCTAGAAAAACCTGAACAACAGCTTGAAGCCAAGATTTCTCTGTCTTAGATGCTATCTATCTGTTCTGGATCGCAAAATTTGACAGTCCGCTCATCTCTGGTTGTCAGCCAAGATTTCTCTGTCTAAGATGCTATCTGTATGTAAAACCGTACTGAACCTATTATTCGAAATCTCTCGATTCGGAATAGTGTAGTTCAAAATCTTGACAGAAATGGAATCTTCATTGAATAACAAAGACTGTGATATGAAATATGTGTTGGTACGTGCTCTGGAAAGTTATTTAAAATTAGGAGGAAAAACAGGTTGGCAGCCGCTATCTGTCTGTCTCAGACGCTAACTTTATGTAAAAACTGTACTTAATATTTTGTGCGAAATCTCAAGTATCCGAATAGTGTAGTTCAAAATTTTAACAGAAATGGAATCTGCATGAAATTACAAAGACACTGATATAAAATATGTGTACGTACTTGGTCCTGAAAGCGGTTTGAAAACTCACTTTTTTCATGTTTCTGGGCTAAATATTCTGAACGGATTTGTTTAATTTTGTAACTTGTTTTGCACTGTAATGGTTTCATTTTCAGCCAACGTCTTCTGTACTGATCAGAGATGATTGGATGGTGGATTTTTTCCATCTGATCCTATCCTGTTTTTGAAAAATGATATCCGTATCCGATCCGAATACTGTTTAGGTTGAAATTATACTATCCGTATCCGAAAACTATCCGCAAGTGTATTGTGATGCAAAATATACATTTTTTGTTCTGTGTCTATTTTGCCTCATGAGGCAAAATAACTGCTGGAATCATATTGCCTTGAGCTGAACACGATTGATGGAAGTAGTCACATGACAAGTTTGGAACGCATGTCCTGCTTAGTTGACCATGACATCTGTAACAGCTCAGTTCCTGCATGGATGATGGTTGTCATGGCTTCAGGACTGGCAAGGAGTTAGCGGCTTCTTGTTTGCATTAAGTAAACTGCAGGCTAAACCCTAACTCTAAACACTGAGCCACTAAACCTAAAACCAGACCCTAAACCTTGACCATAAGCCCTGATCCTAAACCCTAACCACTAACTCTTAAAACCCCATCCAATTGTCTCTGCGTGTTGTATTTGTCACATGACCACTTCAACCAACTGTGTTCAAATGAAGGCAAAATAGTCCCAGCATAAGTTTTACCTCATGAAGCAGAATAAACACTACCCAGGTCCGTAACCAGGGGACATCAGGAGTGGTGAAGATTTTTCTGAGAGTGGCCCAAATTTTTTGAACTGCATCCAATAGTTTTAAACTATCTCCAATACATTTTTCAATGGGGGGCGAAAAATTCTCTAGCAGGGGGTTCGCCCTCCCCCTGGTTGCGGGCCTGACACTACCTGAATGCGTTCTACCACTTTGGGCCCTGTCATGCTTATAAACAGAAAGTGTGACATATCTTGCAAGCTTTAGCTTGAGATATCGCGTAACCTATGTAATTTTCTGAGTCAATTGCATTAAAAAGCAAGCTGAAGTTTCACCACAGTCCCGGCATCATGGGGACGCTTTGGGAGGCTTATTTCCTCCGAAACAAAGCTCCAAAACCCCCAAATTGAAATATGAAGCACTATAAAACAGTGATGTTTGTTCAAATTTCAGAATGTCAAGCCCCCTATAGGAGACGGTTCTGCTGCAAGACCAAGCTTTTCATTAGCCATTTCTTTGGTGACAACGGTTAGATATTAACACCATCCACGAGTTCACATTCATAATTTCATTTATTAATCCTACCCATTGTTGCACTTTAACGAAACCTAACTACCATAGCAATGCTAGTCTACAAACCAAACAGCATTCAAAACAATACACTGGCTTAAAATATGTCATTTATATTGAAATGACCCGCTAAAGTTCAATCTTATAAGTCAATGTCACGATACAACAATTTTGCATAACATGTTTAAGAAAGAAATAGGCTATCTGGCCTGTTATCATCCAACAACCAGTCAATCTAGGCTCATGTATAATGGGCATGAAAACTGCAAGGCCTGGTGTAGACTACAGACCACATTAAAAGAGCTGGAGTGCTCTAGCTAGTCTAGAGTCTAGACTACAGATCATAGTACGCCTGCACTAGCTAGCCTCACTCCAGGTACGCAGAAAAAACGTCCTTTGAGTTGTTGTCTCACACACACTGCCTAATCCCTAATGTATACTGAAAGACCCTATCTTGCCACACCAGGAACAGATTCATGCTGACAAACTTGGCGAGTTGGCGTGTTCAATTAGCAGATTTAAGAGGGAGAATGGAGTTACACTGCGGCACAGAGAGATCACACCGTACACAGACTCGAAGTCATGGCACAGAAGGCTGGAAAGATGCTTCTGAAGATAATAAACGAATGATTGTGCAATGTGCAACTTTTCCAAAAGTCTGATCCTCGAAATATCGATAAAAGCGTTTCGGATTTCCGGATCCATATCCGGTTCCCGTTTGAAAGCAGTTTTTGGATATCCTTATCTGGTTGCAAACTCCCTATCCTGCCGTATATCCAACCGGTAAACTGGATAGTGATCATCTCTGGTACTGATGGATTATTGAATCCCTTTCATTTACTGTAAAGAAAACTACTTTGTTTTTGCTGATTTGCTTTGCGAAGAAAATTGTTTCTCCGAACCTCGCATCCCCCGAAAAGTGCGACTGGGAAAAGAATGGCCAAATTCACCTTGGAAAAATGTCGTACGTCGTAACACCACAGTAACAGTTCGCGCCGCTGTGGAAAACCTGATGCATTTTACAAAATCTTAGTTGGGAAGAATTGCAGCACCCCCATGAATCACCGTCATGAGCTACCAATGACCTTATCTGTTGTCAATGAGCTGTGATACATTTGGGTTTTTGTATCGGTGCCACAGTAACTGAGTAGTAATTTAGTAAACAAGTGGGAAATCCAGAGGTAGAAGAGACTGCGAAATCAACATTTTCACTTACGCTAATCCTGGTACTTCCATTAATGAAGCCAGTTAAGCTGCTGAGCATGATGACGAGGCCGCCGTTTATATGTATACCAAGAGGAGGAATCCACTGTCTCCAAGATGAGGTTTTCAAAAGAGTTGAATTGAAGAATGGAACGCAAGATTTTTTACTGCACAAATTGCAATGGAAAAAAGTTACCTTTGATCAGATGGTGTAGAAAAAGTGCAAAGCTACACAGAAGTATTGTGAATTCTCAGATAAAAGTTAGAGAAATGAGGTAATCTTGAGGTTTGCTTTGAGTTTGAAAAGGGCAAATTCCATTTGTAGCTTTGTTTTCCAAAGGCACAGGTTTCTCTTAGCAATGACGGCAGTGGGAAAGAGCTTTTCACGTGTCAAGGTTGTTGCATAGTCAAACTAAGGTTGCAAAGTTGCATTCATCAGCCATGTGTTGACCTACATGTCAATTGCATGTCAAATTTAAAGGAACCATTCGCCATGTGAAAATAGAGAAAGCTTGCCAGTACATCCGTGGATGTGATCGTGAAGCCATGAAAAAGATTTTAAAACACAAACTACCACAGTTGCACTATGATGTGGAACAAATCAAGCAATTGAACTCTGAGGCCCTTGCTTGCAAGTGGCTACAGGGATGGATGTCTATATATTCGAAGGATGTTTTAAAGCAGATGAACTGAAATTTTGGAAGCTCAGATGACAATGTTTGGTTAGCACTACAGAAAATCAAAGCAGACCAACATCAAGCCTCGCCTTCCAACACAACTCTGCAGGTCATAATGACAGACTTACCAACATTGATGTTTTTCAGTGTGGCAAGCATCAGGGGATGCTATAGCATTTGCAAAGAGGATATAAATGTACATTGATGCTACCAGCAGCGCTCTGCTAAGACAATCGCACTGCTATGTGTATGAACTGGTAATTCGTTGTTGTTTGGAAAGAATCTTGCCTCTGGCTGTAGCCATGCTACGTGGGCGTGCGATATTCTTTCCATTGCCCACTTAACATAAGATTTGGCACTCACATAAAAACAAGCAAGGTTCATAAGGTTTTATCCTCGTCTTGTAAAGTATTGTGCGATGGTAACATGGTGCTAATAAACACCATTGTTACCATGATATTTAAAGAGTCCCTTGAAGTTGAAAGATATTTCTGAAAGTGCTGGGAGAAGTACATGGCAAAAGGGAGGCTTCATTCATCTTAGAACCTTTTTTTCATCTATGTACAAGCCATTGATGAAATCGGTAAAGAAACTTATAAGAAGCATGTAAGTGTAGTTGGAACTGTTTGATCAATAAAATGACTGTTAATGACAACCTTTGTTTGCACCTGCCATCTTTATCTTTTTGTGGCTCTTATTATTATTATTGCCTTAGCTACACCTGAATCTTGTTAGCCATAGAAATACGTGCCAAATGCCAAGTAGGGGATGTAACATATATTACACAAGCTAAAAAGGTGGTAGTTTCAATATACAATAGCAGAAAATGTTGCAGGTTCAACAAGCATTGATTCAGATTTGGAATGCACATTATTGGATTGATGCTACTTTGCGACATAGCATGTTTAACTCAGATCTTTTTTCACCTGACGATCCTGATAAACACAATGTGTGAGCAAAGAGCGAGAACTAGTTTTGAGTATTGAAAAGGCATTATTATTGAAGAAGAACATGTGCAGGCTGAAAATATCAAGGTATGTTTTTATGCTAGATGTAGAGTTATTGCAACCCTAATGGCATACATCTAAAAGTTGATTTTACACCTTTGTAGGATGAAGATCAGGTAGAAGATGGCTTTGTGTGCAAAATCAGTTGTCTCCAAAGACTTTGCAAAAGTATTTTTGGATGCCAAAGTTTTTGTTCAACAATCCTCTCAACCAACAGATAATAAGTAGAGATAGACCGATATATTAGCCAGGCCGATATTTGGGTTTCACCGATATATCCATATGTAAGTAGGTGTTGACAAAATGCTGTTACATTCCTCACACATCCAGACAACTTGTGCAAGAAAGCACAATGAACCAAGTCAATGCAGTTATCTTGCAGCAATGCTAGCAGGTGCGTTTTCATAAACAAGCAGACAAGAGGAACCATGAAGCTCACGTCGGCCGTCACAGCCAAAACAAAAGCATCACCATTAATCAGATAAATTAAAAGTTATAGCCAAATATTGAAATTGCTGCAATTTGAAAAAATTTAGCTCATAAATCCCGATTTGTGAAGTTTTTAAAAAAAGTAAGGCAGAGAATACATAATATTTTTGCTAATGAAGCAAAAATCATGATTTAAAAATTTTGGAAATATCAGTTATCGGTCCATGAATGGCTGATATATCGGCGTCGGTATTGGCCCCCAAAAAGCCATATCAGTTGATCTCTAATAATTAATAATTGCTATGCTCCTCAATTCACTGAACATCTCATCCAGCACTATATGCTGGAAACATTCTTAAGATTTGTTTTGGCTTATAATATTAATAGTACCTATTGCTCACTACTCACATCACTTGGGCATGCGTGCTCTTTCACAGTTATCCGGAATTACTCAAAACCATCATGGCAATGTCGATTTAGACTAAACACAGTTGAGATAAGAATTGCCCTAACCTTTAAATTTAAGTGATTAAGGCTTTTAGCATAGAGTCATTCAAGTAACTCGAAGTCATTTTTGCAGTGGTTAATATCCTGTATACTACTGAAAAGATTATGCTGGCAACTGAACTGTTCATTTTGCTAAAGATCATGATATTGGAAAAAAGGTAGGTTTGCAAAACTTGATTAATGCACCTACGTAAATGGTATGCGCTGGAATTGTTATGTAAGAACATTAGCATTGTGTATATTGGCAATAATGTATGCTGTGGCTAAGTTGCAATTAGATCCATACGATTTTTTCGGGTTACATAGGGACAGGGAGGCAAACAGACTGTTCGAGGCAAACAGAGTGACGTTCACCTCCAGGATTTCACAGACATTGACGTCAATTTGATTCCTAGGCTCGCAATTTTGTAAAGCTGGATAATGGTGCCAATGTGATGATACCAATATTACTGTAGTTGTGCAATAGGTAGATATGTCATAGGTCATCACAGTACGAATGAACTAATGTATCTTTATAGAACTAAATACCCTACTCTTTAGTCCTCAAATAACCTTGTGTTGTTTTTCATGTGTCACTAGACATTTACTGGATTACTGTTTACTGCTGAACTTTTTTATAAGGCATTGGCTATAGAACCGCCTGTGGTTCTTCATATTTGAAACATTGAACTGCCACAGGTGTAACATGACAGTAATGCAGATGTAAACGCTACCACTACATTATCATGACAGAGCTGCATGAGTGACAAAGTCAGTGTTTTATTCAAGCCACGTCATGCGAGGCAGTTAAGTAGCCACTTCCTTTCTATAATCTGTTGTATCTATTTCTGCCTATTCAACCTCTCATTTGGTGATGCTTTGTGCTTGATGGGACCTACATGCAACTGTGGTACTCTACTATGCTATGGTCCGTGGGTTATTTAATTAAATCTTCATGATCTTTGTGGATAAAAATTATTTTGCCATTGCTTTGGTTTGAAAATTTTATGTCTACTGCATTGCTCTCTGCCTTACAGCCCTTTCATATTGTTGCTTACTTCTCTCACCTGTTTGCATGATTCACCTGCTCATCTGTACATGCCTCAACTCTTCACCCATTGCTTGCCTACCATCATCTGTTTTGTGAGAATGATTGTTGCGTATATTATTTAACATTTATGTTTCTGTAATATATGTTGCTGTTGTCATTTATTTGTTGCCATTTCTGGATCTTGAAAATATGTGATTCGTACTCCTCTGTGTTATGATGCTAATGATTCCTATGATTATTCCCATTCACCCTGTCCCTATTACCAATGTATGGCTGAGGTGACTTCCTGTTTTTGATTTGGTTTGTGCATTTTTTGAGGTTACACAGGATGACATGCATACATAGTTCCGTAAAGCTTTTGCTGTCTTGACTTTAAAAGTGACTTGTGTTACTAGCTTTCATGAAAAGCTATGTATTAGACTGAACATTTTTTTACTGCTGTTGCAAGTTCATCATATTTCTTATAAGTTTTAAGTACATGCTATGCTATCTAATTTTGAAACAAAAATTTTATATTTTACGTTGTGAATTAGATTAAACTACCATGAACATTTTTGTCCCATTCTGTATAGGTAGTGTCTGAATGACTGTATGGTGTATCTGGTTTTTGCTTTCGAAGGACTTAAACAACGTATCTGACTTTGTGCCACATATAACGCTGAGTTTGTGACATTACAAGAACAGTGAACCTGGTCAAATGGAAAGTGTCTATTCCTGCTGTGCGAAGGGTTGTGGGTTCAGTTCTCAACATCACTGCTTTGGCTTTGCTAAGAGAGATGCCACTGTTGATGTTAAGATCAGATTATAAGTTTTCACCATCTTTTTTTGGGAGTGCATTTGACATACTTATGTTAAAAAGTTTCGAAAACCAGACATGGGTTTAGATTTAGGTTTTGGATTAGGGTTTAGGGTTAGGATAAGGTTTAAGGTTACTATACAGTTAGGGTTTACGATTTGGGGTTGGCATTAGGCTTGAGATTAGATATTTTGTTTGATATAGTGTTAGTCCTTAAAAAGTGAAAACCGGATATGGTTGTTTAGGCACTGCCTTCCGTTTACAGAAATTAGGCATCAAAACTTTCCTTTTGAACCATTTGCTCAGGATTTGGACCTAGTTTCAGACCTTGAAAAATTTTGCAATATCAATCTAAATCTTCTATGTATGTTTCAACTTAACACTTTTGATACTGGAAGATATAGTGCTACATCTTAAGCATGTTGTCCACTGTTTTCGTAGTTGTAAATTTACGTTTTTGCTACCCAAAATTCTCGGAAACATAAATTAAGTTTTTTTTTTTGTTTCTGGAAAAGGTTAAAATGTGGTCCTAGACTGAGTTTAAGTAACATTAGGTCTTGGAATGAAAATCCAAACTCTCTGTGGTTCGGAAGCTGTTTTAAAAGCATTGCGCTTTTGAGTTGCTCCACCTATGTGGGACCAGGGTCCTGCAGCAGTGACTGATTTTGTGCAATATAAGTGCTTTGATACGCTGCTAAATGCTAGGAAAGTATGAAAGAATGTATAAGAAACATTTCTGTAAGTATATTTAAGCATGTTGATGAAGTTTAATTGCTTAATGCCAGTGTTAGCTGCATTTATTGTCTTAAAAAAAGTGAAACTTTTGTAATAAAAATGGCTTCGGTAGGCCCAGACTTGTTGCAGTGGTATGTAGGCTAAAATGTTTTGGTAATGATTTGATACGTTGGCAATTGATTAGTGTAAAGGCAACAAAACGTTTGCCAGGTTTACTGTTTTAGCCTATACCTGGAAAACACCTAGCAGTATCTACCTTCTGAGATTTGAATTTCTCACCAAAGCTGTGCGGCAACAATGGCTATCGCTGCAAGGAAGCCACCCTGTATTGAAAGTGTTAAACTGACAATGCATTGTCGGTTTAACACGAACCTCTACAGAATGAGATTGGCTGATGACAAAAACTATGTGTGCAGTGAAATCCAATCAGCCAGCCATATACTTGATCACTATACTGTGCTGGCCCCAATAAGCAACATCACCAATACCACCAATGAGGATCTGATTAAATGCCTTTGCAATTCTTCCTTTTAGATCGAACCACAACAGGCCTAGCACCTATCAGCTGTGTACATGAAAAAAGAATAAAAACGTATGCTTCAAAGCTCTTGTTTATTAAAAATATAGCAACCCTGTTCACTTACTCATGCTTTTTGTAAGTTTTATAACAAATGCTGTGTGTAGATCAAATGTGTTGCACAACTGTTCTTTAATGTAAAGCTGAGATAGCAGTTGGATTAACTTGTTGAAAGATCAAATTGTATCCTTGGGTCATTCTTCACTTTTATTCAGCTGTCACTCACTGGGCTTGTAGCAGACAGCATATTAATTTGAGTTGTTTTTCAATTACAAGTTTTAAATAATATTTTTCTTTGCATATTGAGAAACACAAATATTGCCAACTGTTTAGTCTTCCAATTTAAATGGAACATTCGCAATACCAAAAACTGTTGTGTGATGGAATGTTATTGTTTTGCCATAATGGCCTTAAAGAGGTGAATGTTTGTATTGTTGTCACTAGTGTAAATTGCATCATGTTTGCATATTCCATAAGTTCAACATGTTTACATATATTTGCAATGTGACAACTCGGTAAAATAGGTGCAGCCCAGTTACAGAAGTTTCAAGCAATGTGGAGCATATCACAACACTGTAGCATCATCATAGACTGTCAAATTGGGAAGATATATAGTCACCCAATGAGTAAAGCAACACTGCACAAAGGGGACAACGAAACTTGCAGGAAGAACAAACATTCTGAAGGAAACAGCCATGCATTATATTAAAGGCAAGTGGTGGGCAGCAATACTGGTATGGTGAGTAGAGGTAGACTGATATATCGGCCTGACCGATATTTGGGTTCTACCAATATATCGGTATCGGACTCAGTAAGTGTTGACAAAACACTGTTATATTCCTCATACATGCAGACAACTTGCACAAGAAAGCACAGCAAACCAAGTCAAGACAGTTATCTTGCTGCAACGCTAGCAGGTGCGTTTTTATAAACAAGTAGACAAGATGAACCACGGAGCATGTGTCAGTCGTCGCACCCGAAACAAAAGCATCATCATTAATCAGATTAATTTGAAAATCATAGCAAAATGTTGAAATTGTTTTAATTAAAAAAACTGTAGGTCATAAATTCTGATTTTTGAAGTTTTTGAAACAAGTAAGGCAAAGAATACATAATATTTTTGCTAATGAAGCAAAAATCAAAATTAAAAAATTTGAGAAATGTCGGCTATCAGTCCATGAATGGCCGATATGTTGGTATTGGCCCCAAAAAGCAATACTGGTTGATCCCTTGTGTTGAGTACACTAAGAGCAATTAAAATCAAATCAAACTTACCCACAGGCCAATATAATGCCAGTGTTCCTTCTGACCACAGCCAGAGACAGGTGCTGGTGGAGTCATTGTCACTCCCTGGGGTCACCAGAAATATCAATAAGTTTCTTTGCAAGTCCACAAAAAAGGTGGCAGTGGACTCACCATACACACCAGTGGTTTCAATTGCGACTGATTAAAAGTGGTAATTGCTTTGGAGCTCGTTGTATTTTTAGCGTTTTGCAGCCTCAGGCTTAGCTGCTATGATGCTCACCTGTCTGGACTGTCTTTGTGATGGCACCAAGCAAAAGTGTCCACAACTGTTGCTAGGCTTAGACCTCTGCACTAGGGGCCCAAAGTCAATCCATGAGGCCTCCTGCCATTTACATATTATCAGTAGTTTCTAAGACCGTAGTGCTATATAGTTTCTAAGACCATAGGGCTATATAAAGACCATAGTGCTATATAGACCATAGTGCTATATAAGTGTAAGACCATAGTGCTATATAGTCACTAAACTTATTTAGTACTACTGTGGGCTTATTATGAACCATTTCCCAAATTCTCTTAAACACTTTGACCAAAGCAGATTTTTGTCTAAATGGAAAAAAATCCTTAAGTTATGCATCGCAAATAAAATGTCATGACAAAAGTTCAATGTATACCTGTCTGGTTTTTTTTCGGCCATAGACTGAAATGGTTTTGAAATGACCAAAAAAAATTCAAGTCATTTTGGTCAGAATGTCTGAAAACATAGACTAAAAAGCACTGTTATGGCAAGTTTTAATGCAACTGTGAGATAAATGACTGAAATGTTTTAGTGACCAAAATTTCTTAGCAAAAACTGATCGAAATATCTCGGCAAAAAAAAGCAGATTCCAGGCTGAAACCAGCTGGTGTTTTGTTGAGGGGCAAAATGTTTGTAATTTGTTGTACCCAACAAATAAACATGTTTTTCAAATTTTTAGTGGAACAATTGCCCAGTTGTTCCTCATGGTTGCAGGCCTGATAGTTTTAGTGATTTCCACATATTTGTTCAGAAAAAAATACTTTGCTCACCCTTTCAAATACATTGATTCCTGCTCGGCTATGACTCCATGTGAAGAACATTGTGGATGCACACGTGTAAACTATAGCACACAAACAAAAAATGTCAAGTGCATAAACAGTCAATTTTGCAAGGGAGGCTTGCGTTAGATTTGCCTAATTTAATCTCAACATTTGTAAACTTTGTTTACCAATGGTGCTCTGTCATAAATATGTAAATTTCTTAGATAAACAACTCGTATTTCAGCTGTTGTACGTGGATACATGAGTGGATTTGGGTTGGGCATGTATTGAAAATTTGAAATGCATTACCTTTGACAAGAAGTCACATTCTGAAGGATTAAAGATGTAAGCAAACCATGAAGTTGCCTAATGCTCTGCTAGTTCGTAAATCATGGTACTATAACATATAGTTGAAGCAACCTTTGCCTTTCAATGGTATTTCTAGAACATAATTGGCAGAATTTTCATGCATTGGCTATGACTTACCTTGGAAAGTTCTTACCTTTGTAATGTTGCTAGAGTGATTGACATTATTTTCAGAGGTTTCAGTCCATACCAAAAGAGTCCTAGCTTGTCTTGAATAGAATTTCTGAGTGTTTATGACAAGATCTTATGCATGACATAAATTTTTGTGTTACTACCAGAATTCATGTGATCTACATGCTGTTTTAAGCACTGTCACAGCTGCTAGCTGTAAAAATGTTGAAAAAGGGATCATTGCTATAACTCCACTGAATTCACCATATTCAAAAAATTATATCCCATTTCAACAATTCTGTTCAGAATTTTTCTGCAGAAGCATGACGTTCTGACATTTCTTGCATTGCTAAAAATGCAGCCAAGTCATTCACCTAGTTTGCAAAAGATAGTAAATCAATTTAGAAGGCAAAGTGTACTAGGTACTTGATCATTTAAAAGGTCAGAAGTTCGTAGAATTCAGTAACATTTTTAATTAATTTTGGTTTGTTTCTTTGTTCTTTATCAGGCTTAGATCCAAACTAGCTTTCTCATTCTAGACCAGTTTGTTTGAACATTTCACCAGTTTAAAAGTGGTAGGCTACAATAGTTATGGTCTAAGAATAAAATATTAAGTGACATAACTGGTTTATGAGGCTCTGGGACGGTCAGCCTTTTATCTTTGAAAAAATTTTAGTAATGTCATTGTAACTAGCCACAGTTCGTGTGTTTTTCTTTACTTGTTTTCAAGTGCCAACATTTCGCCTGTGACATATTTGTCTTACATTGACAGGACTGATGATGCGTTGGAAAACGTGAAACTAGTTTCCCCGTCAATAAACTGTGACTGATTTACTTGCCGCCATCTTTGTGGCTTTTAACTATGAAAAATAGATACACTTGCAAGTTGTAATCGTCGCAGAAGAATTGGTGGTGCAATGCCTGCCAGAATCGACAATAGCCTGGTGACTTTGATCTTAGTAAACTAAATGTAGTTTGAGCTAATGTACTGAAAGCATTCAAATCCTAACTGCAATGGTATGGACTTTTGGCACCTTTAACCACTCCGTAAATGTGATTTCATAGTCAAGTTTAGTGCCAATGAAGGACAGGTTGTCAGTATGTAGGCTACTTTTACTACAGTGAAAACCTAAACTAGGCTGCACAAACCTTCCGATTGGGCTGCGGGTTAAACATAGCTGTTATACACTTCGGATTTAAAATTTTTTAAACTATTTTGGTGATTTCTTTCTAACAATCCATGCTGTAAATGAAATTTTACACATATGCGAATTTTTTTAGGATTAAAGTGATGGTGCTGGCAAAAATGGATTTTAATATCATTATTGTTATTGTTGATAAATGAGATTAGTGTAACTCAGGTAAGTATTTCACTGGACACATCACAAATTTCGCACTTTTTATAGCACCTTCATTGACATCATCTTAGGTCAGGGGTCGGGAACCTTTTTGGCTAAGGGAGCCATGAAACCCACATATTTTTAATTGTATTTCCGTGAGAGCCATGTAATATTTTTCAACACTTAATGCAACTAACTTACGTGTGCATTTTTAAGCAAAATCAATAATGTTAAACAATGGTAAATGTCTGAATATTCTCTTTAACATGCTTCTTACTGTTCATGCGACTTCTGGTGCTGCATGGTGTTGTTGATGGCTTTGTAGTCTGGTAGATGAAAAATTACAGAAAAAGTTTCATTGATAACAATCGTGTTGGCATCAAAAGAGCCACATCTGGCTCGTGAGCCATAGGTTCCCGACCCCTGTCTTAGGTGAATAACCTAGTTATCTGAAATATATCAACCATCCCAAGGAATAAGCAAATATTGTAGCCTTTTGGGAAATTAATCCTGTGCAAAAGAAATGTTTATGGCTTTACATCACATTGGAATTGCTGCTCTAAAAATATTTTTGCAGGTTACCCAGGTGAAGCTGAATAAAGTAGGTTTGCAATTTGTTGTACTGCACTGATACTTCTTGGTGTTGTGATTTTTTGGAAAAGTTTGCTTGCTGATCCAATTGTGCAAAGGATAAAAGGCTCAAACAGTTACTGAATCATTTCAAAGGTGTCATAATCATGGTAAGTGTGTTTTGGAACTGTTAAGAAAATTATCTTATTTCATCATTAATCTCACTTAGTTTTTCAACTTTTGTTCTCAGTATTAATATTTCTAAATTGTATTATGAAAGAAAGCTACACAAAGACTGTTTTGTTTTTATATTTTTGAACTAGAGCTCGACCAATGCATGCTGATATATATCGGCCGATATGGTAATGTTGTTGATGTACACATCGCCAAAATTCTGCTGATATAAATCGGCATTATTTGCTCACAAAAGCCGCTACTCAGAACTACATTATTGTTCCGCATGGAATGTTTGGAAACTAAAGTTGCTACTTCGTCTCTGATTGATTAGTGCAAATTATCTGTTAACGACATGCAGCCCTCCGACTACATCAAGTAGTGTATAATAGTCTGAGGTGATTAGACCGCAGTGCAATTGTCATGATAAACCGCTCTATGATGTAACATTTGCTCGCAGGTTTTTGCATGGTAAGCAGATGACTACCTGTGAACAAATCAGGTTGTGCTACGGTGGTTGGTTGTTTTACTTGGTTTTAGCAAGGCCGCCTAGCAAGAGACAAGACCTTCAGCGTGTGTAAAAAAACGTGCCGTCATAGCGAGCAGTGACTCAGGTTTGTGCAGAATTCGATGCTGTAGGCCTGCGGTTCTTCATCGCAGTGAAGTGATGGTTTCTGTTAGTAATGCGTCGCACATTGTGGTTTAGTTTACCCACTTGTGAGATGTGCATCTGAGTATAGGCACGTCAGCCTACACAAGGGAGTACTTATATGCCATACATGTTGGTCTGTTTGTGGATTCGCTTGTATGCTTGATTTAGAGTTAGACTAGTATTTGACTGCAGTGGCCACTATGGATGAAAACATCCCATAACAGTATGTACATGAAAGCATCTTGTGAGATGGCTTAACACTTTGACGTCCGGGTAGTTTCAGGGATTCTCCTGCCAAAACAACCAGATCACATCGCACGTGGCTTTGCGCGCGCGTAACTTGGGCATCAAGTGGTAGAGAGCTGTTCAAAGGCTCAAAAGACATGGCAAGCCTTCTAGTCTGAATTTGAAAAAAAATTTTTTGTTGGGGGGACCGATTTTTTGTGAGTGATGTCATAAGTGGAGGACTTTTAGGCCACTTTAGCCCACTTCACCTGGCCCTGGGCCCAAACCATTAGATGGTGGTATTTCGCTGAAGTTTTTATTGGAAACTAGACTACAATCAGAGTCTTTTGATACTTTGGATGACCTGCTGGGGTTTCGGGTTCAAAAGTTATGATCTAAAGCAGGGGTTCCCAACCTTTTTCTTACCATGTACCCCTTCAGCATTCTGACAATGAGCATGTACCCTTACAGCATTTCAACAGATAAGGATGTACTCCTTCAGAATTTTGACAGATGAACATATACCCCTAAAACTACTTATGGCAAAATATTTTCTCATGATTTTTCACAGATATATTTAACAATATAAATATAATGACTTTTGAAAATAATATTAAGTGATATATACATAAAGATTTGAAAATAAACAACATGTAAATACATTTTTACCTTCTATTGCTAATCTTAAATGTACCCCTTCGGATAGGCAAATGTACCCCCAGGGGTACATGTACCCCAGGTTGGTAACCCCTGATCTAAAGTAATAAAAATATTTGACTAATTAGATAATTAATTGATTTGTTTATTTTAGATCATAACTTTTGAACTAAAAATGCTAGAAAGTTGATCAAAGGCTCAGAAGACTCAGACTCAAGTCTAGTTTCCAATGAAAAACTTCAGTGAAATACTTTGGCGTAGTGGTTGGGCCCTAGGCCCGGTAACATGAGCCAAAATGACCCAATAAGTACTTCACTTATGATGTCACTCACAAAAAATCCACAACCCCCAACCAAAAAAATTTTTTCGAGTGCAAACTAGAAGACTGGCCGATCCGTTTGAGCCCTTGAACAGCTCTCTAGTGCAATCAGCAGAGGAGCTATGATGTTGGTAAGGCAACTGAAAAATGCTGGTTTTAGGCTGAAATCCAGGTATGATATATTCATAGACCGGCTCTTCAAGTGTTAATATGCATTAGTCACTACTCCTCGATATTGCTAAGGCAGTCTTATAAAAAAAACTCCTTGGAAGGTGTTACTCCAAATAATACCTCTAGAACTAACAACTGTTCTCTTTTTCTGCTTCGAGTACCTAATACCTATGGCAATTTGCCACTGAAATGTTGTTAACTGATATGCTGCCACTCTGTTATATATATGTTCAAACCGTTGGACTACATTTGCCTTTAGTTTAGTCGAACCCGATTGGTTGAAGTGATCATGTGGCTAGTACAATACACATAGAGACAAGGATCTAAGTTTTACAGTTAGGGTTTAGCCTACAGTTCACACAATGCAAACAAGAAGCTGTTTACAGGTTGCCAGCATTGAAACCATGGCAGTACTTGTCCATCAGACCACCAGTCCAAAGTTTTTTGTGGTGGCAGAAAATTGGGTGGGGCAAAACTTTGGATTTTAGGCTAGCAACAGTATTTTGTTTGGGATACCACCTCTCAAAGCACAAGATGACTGGATATGCTAAAAATTTGGGGGGGAGCACGTTTCCCTGGGGC
>JGI24022J15233_10002781_pt1 | contig 16721 bp, 7 predicted proteins | sample Ectturendosymbi2_FD_15233 | JGI IMG/M metagenome (IMG submission 15233)
TGAAACCGTTTGCAAAGCTTTTTAAACTTAATTTTCGTAAAGGAAGAACAACCAACCTATCTAGCAGGTGTTGCGATCGGAAATCCCGAGCGGCATATGCGCAAAGCTTCGCACTGTGGCAGCAAGGAACAATAGAGTTCACATGCCATGATCACTCTATTATTGCTTGTTCGCGCCACATATATGTATGGTGTTGTTCTTCACGCACATCCCGTTCGTGGTGAATCACACAATCAACGCAGCACCATCGGAGAGGTTGTAACACAGGCTATTCCAATTTTGGCTAAATTCTAATTTTTTCAACACAAAAATATAGTTGAAGGCTGCGTGTAAGTGCTATGGCCAAATTAGAAAAACATTTGAGTGAAAACGGCTTTGAATAGTAAAGTACACAGAGCGCTGGCGTAAAACTTCATTTGAATGAAACGTTCGACTTGATGAGCCTTAGTTTATCAGAAAATTTTATGTGGTTAAACAGATATTTTCCAAAAAAAATTTAACACATATATACGAATAGCTGCGTTAGTAGGACCAATTGCTGAGAACTTTACCGCAGCCGCTTTTTACAAACCTGTGAAGTATGCATTAAGACTTTCGACACCAGGGGATTTCAGAGAGGAAGGCAAGATTAGCGTTGGTTGCCACTGTCGTGACCTACGTCGTAACGACCTACTGTAGTTCCTTTCACGTTATGACTGCCATAAGCTGCGTTCTTATCAGACAACTTTCCAGCAAACCATTGTATCTAGATGAAATTTGTGCAATGAAGGTGAACTTAATTTTTTTGAGGTGAAAAATCCAGACGTGATCAATCATCAAAGGCAAACCGAAGCACCGGCAAGTCGGCAGTGAAATCCGACGAGTGGGATTGCGCCCACGATGTTTACTTTTATGAAATCGAATTGGACACGGATATTGCACTTTTACCGACATCAGGAATATGTAAGCCACGGCCGTGACTGCTGCTTACCTATCATGATTGTTATGTTCGGATAAATATTTCCAAAAAACAAAGGGATTGGTTTGATGGTACAAGACTTGCATTTTCACAGAAAAATTTCCTTTTACTTTCAGTGCCCAAACTACATCTACACGTGATGGTTTGCTTGAAATTTGTCTTAAAGGAACGTAGCATCATCTCTATGACGCCAGTCGCGACTATGACAACCACGCTTGCCTTAATCGTGATTGACGTCAGCATCGCGGGCCGGCGGTAATTGTGACTCAAATCATGAATTGATGTGGGTTGTTTTTCTAATACATCCACCAAGTACATCAATTGAGGGGTCCTGTATTGACAGTGTTACAATCGTGTTTTTTTCAGAAAAAGAATTAAGACGAAACAAATAAACGCGGGCCAAATTTTGAAACCCATAAACTTAAAGCAAGAAAAAAAATGACGTGGAAGTATACACATTTCTTATACATGTGCGTAGGTGTCTGCATTGGATGTCATGCCCGGTTGGGTGAGGTCTGAACCAAGTTTCTTCCAGTCAGCTTGCAGAAAATCCGATTAAAGGACACGTTTGTCCAATCAACAAGGCGGGTACCAATGCAGAGTACGCGCTGGTTGCAAAACGAAGTCTTTTCACAGACGACTGCCTGCATTTCGTAGCAACTGCTGTTGACTTATTCTACTCCGTAGCTAACTACCGCGAAGTGAGTCAGAACTTCACGGTAGTTTGCTACGGAATAGAATAAGTTTTTTTTGTTGCATACGTTTAACAAAATCAAACAAAAATAGCTCATTACGGTGGCTGCAACCTCAAAGCAAGAAACTCTACAGTCTAAACAGATATTTCAGTGCATTTTACTTTCAGTGAACCTAATTTGATCTACGTTGTTACAAAACTACCCCACCGAGTCACTCTTGCGGATTTTAATAAAAATTCACATTGTTACGTCACTGAGCCGCTAGCGAACCATGTAGAATTCTTCCCTAATGGGTTGGAGATTACCATTAAAGGGAGTAGAATTACATTAGCATATGTGACATGTTTTCAGCGAAGTTGTGAAAATTACGTAAAAGCATGAGAAACGAAAGTTACAGTGTGATGCAGAAAAGCAAATGCGCCGAATGTGTAAGCACAACATGCAAAGTCAGTGACAAAATATTGTTTACTTGGGGCACTTTACAAACAGCACATTGACAATTCTGTGTTCAGTGAAAAATGTTTCCCCGTAGTTGCTGCAACAGTCAGCAGCAGGGCCTCCGAGAAAAATTTTACCGGGTGGTACGAAGACTGATGTCGGGCCCCTCAGCTTCTCAGGCCCTGATCGAAACTTGTATGGCTTGCATAGTAATCAGAATCAGCTGTCATGCTGAGATCTACAAATACATTAATTGTCATACGGGCAATTGGCTTACGCTAGTGATGAAAACAGAATAAGGATTAAAAGTGCACAGTACACCGACGAGGCGAACGTATTGGACAAACTTTACGTTTAATTGGATTAGACTCCACGTGACTGAAAAAAAACGTGATTTAGGTCCACCTGTCCATAGCGATGCCATCGAAAAACGCTTTCAACCTCATCAAAACTACAAGACCAATTGGACTTAATTAAGAAAATCTGCACAAGATGATGCGAATTTCATCTCCGATCGATTAAAGGCCAACAATATAGACTTCTTAATTAAAATGTCTTAGGCAGCAGTGATGTAAAAATTTTGATCAAACACATCAAAGCTACCCCGACGCGATTAACTTATTGTACCAAAAAAAGCTTTAATCAGAGTAATTTCAACAGGACGCGAAAATCCGATCTACCCGGGTACCAACAAAAGCAGTTTTTTAGTCTCGAGGCAGCTGCATAAAATTGAAAACAATATTGCTTCAACGAAACATTGTATAGAAACTCACAAAAATATTTTTCCCCAAATATATGGGCTAGCGTCTGGGACCCAGTAGTGGAATAACCAGCTGATATCCCCAATCTATCTGCTACCCGCAGAAAGTCTCATCTAAAACCCCGCTTGTTATTACTTTGATCTCTTTTCAATACCAAAGCAATTAAAGCCGCCAGTGATTGAGCCACGAGACTTGGTCTCAGTCTCGAGACGAGTATCGCGACCCATATTTGCGAGTCTCCGTCTCGAAGGCTACAGGTATCGATCACAAGCCTATTGACTTGAAACTTTGAATACTGCAACAATATGGCTTAGTAAAACTTCTGCAGTTTAAGGTGTTTTTTGTCTGTTGTATTTGCAGATACGAAACAACTAAGGCAGGTAGGTAAAATGTCAGAAATTCGAAACAATTTCAACTTCGAAATGGTATTGGCATTTTTCGGAAAAGTTTTAGAAAAATATTAGCAAAATCCACAATTTTTTAAGTCTCGAATCTCGGTCTCGAAACTCGAGTCTCCGCCTTTGATTTTTTGATGAAGCCTCGGTCTGGAGGTTTTAACCTGGTCTCGGTCTCGAACTTAGGTCTCGACTACATCTCTGATACTCGCACTACATTTATACAGTGATGATGCATAATTATGAACAAGGGCTACTCTGAAGTATTTTACAACTACAAAAATATGCTAACAATTAATTGGTTTCCATTTGGATCCAAATCCATTGAAATTCCCATAGCACCTTCATTTTCTGAAAATGAAACAAACAAAATTTTAAACAAGTTAAACATAATATTTTGAGCGGAAAAGCAGTTATGTTCTTTACAAATGCAGTAATCTAGAATGCATAAATTAAAAAATTTTGTACAAACTTAACGGTGTCTGTGCAGCTTTATGCTCAGCTCTTTGATCAGTTCTCCAAGGACTTGTGACCATTGACAAATCAACACGGACTTGACTAAAGCCTTGGTCACTCACCTACTTTACTTTCAGCCTGTTATGGGTCATATGCTGACTGTGTCTAATGCGTTACCCTTGACCAACTCGATATTCTATTAACTTCACGCTCATAGGCATAGCCAGGGGGGCCATCCCCCAACTTTCTATCATATTTTGTCGTTATGTGCTTTGAGAGTCGGTGACCCAAACAAAAAACTGTTGCTCGCTTGTAGTCAAAAAAATTTGGTCCCGCAAAGCTTTTGGGCTGGCTACGCTACAGTTTACCCTGTGCCAACTTTCTTGTTCAGCATCAATGGATAGTTCAAGTCTGACATATCGTCATAGCCTTACTACTGGTGCACTGACCACAGGCGTAAAATCGTTTCACCGTCAAATTGTGGTGAAAGTTACGTATAGAGATTTTTGGTGCGAATTGCGTTTATGAAAGAGAATGTGGATATTGACACAAGAGATCTATGACCTAAATGATGGGTTTGACCTGATTGTTTTATTAAATATGGAAGGAGTACAACTTTGGTGAGCTATCGCATTACTTGGCAACTCGGCTAAGCCAAGCTCACTCTGCAAGATCAAGTCTAACTAGATCTTTCATGAAGCTGGGTACAGTACAAAGGCTAGCTCTTCAGATCAAGAACAATCATAGCAGATTCGCCCCAAAATTGGACGTGGACATAAGCCATGCTTTTTCTTACCCTGCTTCAAAGGAACGCAAAATAGTTTTGGTGATTCTGAACATCACTCTTGGCAACAGTCTAAACCGGAGTTTAAACTTGGCTACTTGCGCCGCACCACATTTTGGTAGACCAACTTTGATAGTACAAAAATTTGACCACTTTCCATGCAAAAGTTATCGAGTCGTGCGCTGTAACGACGTTAAATGATTCGACTTAATTTGATAGAAAAAGCTGTACATGGGTTCGATTAGGAACCACAACGTATACCGCTTAGACTTAATACAATTTACAAATTCATGAGTTACCTCGACCATTGACCTAATCTTTAAAACAATTTGGTTGTTACTGTTCTGCAATACGGCATTTTTAGACAATGTTACCCGCAAAAGATGTTACAATATTCAGTAATGCAAAAAATACCTCAGAATTGGTAGAAACAATCACTGTATTGACTGACACACTTTTTGTTCTTGTGTGCTGTTTGCGTTCGATGGAGTACTTGTTCCAGAGCAATTTAATTTAAAGTTTTGCCCAGTGGTGTTCGGTCAGAGGTATCCTTACGGTCATTGATGACCTAATTTATTTAGCTTTTGTAAATGTTTTTGCAAAGCTCAGATCTAACGCTAGAGATTGATAACCGTCTCTAATAACTTCGTCAAATTACACGGTTATTTTGCTTTGAAGTTATCAATCAAAATATAAAAGTGCTTACTGAATTGTATCCTGTCTTTGCAGGTTGTGAAACCAAGCTTGCGACCTTGAAAAGGACAGCTGTAAATAGTGCCTCTGGGTGTGGTATTGTTGTTGGAAGCGGGTGTGTAGGAAGGCGCTCCGACAAATAAAGTTGGAGGCAATCTGTTACGCAATGGTGACTAATTATCTTTTACGAAGTACATTTCCTGCTTTGATGCAAAGCCTTGTGCCGAGAGCGAGACAGCTTCTGCCTCCAACATTTACAGTAAAATAGTATTATCTTTTATCTTCGTACCAGGTTACTTGAACATTTAAGCGCTTCACTTGATAACTATATTTGCGTTTATGCAAATAACAAGTCAACTTTTCCGATCGTATTTCCTTACACGCAGCAGGCCCATCTGTATTCGCTAAACGAAAAACGACCACATTAAAGATCAATATTTTGCCCTGCAAGACTGCTTCGATTAAAATTGTATTGGAATATAAAAGGCCTGTGCATTTGAAAGCGAAATTTGGATAAGCTACACTGTGAAAATTGAAGTTGCCAAATTGTCGTAACTTTTTTGTGGGTTCAAAGTAAATCTTAAACTAATCTTTTTCTGACAGAGCAAGAAAACCTTGTAGTTGTCTTGAAATGTTATTTGGCAATTGCAGTAAGCAGGGTTGCACTGATCGATATGAGAAGTTCAGTTGTAGAGATGTAAAATGGAGCATATCATCAGTTGCATCTTTTATTAAACTTTTACGAAAAGGTGATATTTTATGTTACAACATTTGGTCTGCAACGCAAATGTCTGACACTCGCAAACTTCATCAGTAGCGTTATTCACAAAAGTTCAAAAAAACTTTTCATAGCAACACAAACAGGATTATTCTCCTTGCGAAGTTTAGAAATTAGTCAAAATACTATTTGAAGTTGATGAAACAAGCTCGAAACTCTTTTCAAATGGAGTAAAAGTACAGCGGGTTTGAGCCCATAACGCCCACTCGGGCCTGATTTGTTAAAGTCAAAGCTAATTTTTGAAAATTCCAGTAATTCTTGTCATATTCATTGAAGCACACTTGTAATATGAGCACACTTTTATGAAGAAGTTGGCATTTATTACTGAAAGGTAGATCTGATTTTAAGATAAGTCCAAATTCATTTGCTTAACCATGCTATTCTCAGAAAATTCTGAAAACATTTTTGCTAATGCAATATAATTAAAATGAATATGTAATTTTGTAGATTGCTTTTGCACCGCAGGAAAAACAATTAAGAATAATCTGAAGATTCAAAATTTCCGTTACAGTTGCTATACCTTTGGACACAATGTCTTTTCCAAAGTTTTCCGTAACTCTCAAGCTTGGTCACAACAATACATCATTTTTGCCTATTCTGGTGCGTGTATAAATGTTTCAATCAAAGCATTAGCAGCAAAATTATTTTGCATATTTCAGTGACGCTTTTGAAATCCCTTGTTTGTGGCGACTCCTCCTAAAAGTTCTACCTTTGCTGACCCTGATCTTAAAGCTGAAGGCAACACTTCTAAATAAATATGTGGCAACACGAAACCTACCCTTCCTTAACAGCAATTGAAGTTCCAAAGTGAAAGGTTGATGAAGTATTTTTTTGCGGTGCGATGATATGAAGATGTCTGGTTTCCACGTTTTGTGATCGGCAAAGATAGCAGAATTGCAACCCTGCTATGAATAACAATCGCAAAAGCATACTTCTGCAAGCCTTTACAAGAGAAAATTCTTTTGTTTACGTCACAAAGCACTATCTGGAGTTCTGAGCACTGTTTGTAAAAGGAAAAAACAGCGAAGTCTTATTTTAGAACCGGGTTACGTCAGAGTCACCGTTAACAATACAACAGCTTGGTGTTACTAATTTAAGTCAATAATGCCTCAACGACTATATAGAGCAGGGTTTCCAGGTGGTCATGAGTAAAAAAAGCCACATCAACAAAAAGCCAGAAAGCACCAAAAAAGTCAAATACAAGATAAATACCCAACGACACTTTGAAACACCCATTACAGGTTGCACAGCACTTTTAAAAGACAATATACACGTATACAGAATAAAGTTCACTCAATAAGTAATCGTCTCTAAATTTGGGTCTTGCGAAGGAGTAACCTGAAACAGCAAAACTAAAAGCATGAAACACCAAAACTAAAAATTATAAAAATCTACTGTAGTGCAGAGTTTGCAGTAAAAGTTTACCATTCTGTGTCCAGTAACAGTGTCCAGAAATCTGCCAAGATCATCTTTAAATCTGCTAAACCCACATAAAAATAAATTGGTCAAAAAAGGCCAAAAAAGCCACAATTCATTTGGCCTTTTTTCAAAAATGAAGAAGTCCAAAGGTCCAAATTTATAAATTTGGCCTAAAAAAGCCAAACTGGCAACACTGGTATAGAGCAGGTTGTCAGTCTGATGGCTTTTGGTCATTTAGCGGGTTCCCTTTCGAAACAGACATGTTCATAACAGACCAGTTCTTAACAAACCAAATCATAAGAGACCCGTTCATAACAGATGAAGTTCATCACAGAACACATCCGTAAACAGGCCATGTTCATATTAACAGACCACATTTGTAAGAGACTACATCAAAACAGAACGCATTTATAAAAGAACAAGTTATTGACCGACCAGTATATAACAGACTATTTCATAACAGACCGTTTCGTAAGGGATTGCGTTCATAAAAGATGGGTGGTATTATCTCTGAAGAAGGCTGTTTTCATAATTGCAGACTCAGGGACAGCTGCGTGTGTAGTTGGTTATTTATAACTTCTACAAAACATGAACAGCAGGTTCCTTCTCTTGTTTCCACATTAAAAGCGATAGAATCTATGATTTCAAAGCATCGGTTTTGCACTGTCAAAGACCTAAAATTAAAAGCTTTAGGTTGGCTGGAAGATTTCGAGAAATCAGCTGACTGGGCTCTGTTTCATGACTTTACGATGATCGGACTTTCACATACTGTATGTGTTAAAGTAATTCGTCTCCACAAAGACGACGCAGACGAATCTACTGTATCAGCGAAATTTTTAATAGGAAATCAATTTCATCTAACTCGACACATCCTCATTCCTGAAATCTTAAAACACTAATGCCCTGCACAGAAGAAAATTGAAAAAAAAAACTGGACTTGATTGATATTCATCTGCTTTTACCAAAGTATAATTGTCCAGACAGAAGTATCTTCAGTGACTTCTATTTAAAAGTTTGAGAATCAGCAGGGGCATTTGAATACCATATAAAAACTTAATCACGTTGCAGGAAGAAGCGCTTAAAAATTATAAAGCAAACACAGCTTCGATATTTTTGTGTTGTTGGTTTTAAGAGATTTCTAATTCACTTCAGCATCGAGATGTCAATACTGAAATAACGACTTTCTCAACGCGTTTAATAGATCATCCTAAAAATATCTATACACTTTGCATCATGGTTGTTCTCATCCTCATCACACTCCTCAAAACCAACTCGAATAAGGATATTTTATCCAAAGCTTCATACGATTAACAAACTATCGAAAGGTATTCGGCTGGGCGAATGTTTTCAGGTATCTCGACATCTGGCTAAAGCAAAGCAGTGAAAATGTTAAAAATAAGTCACTTTTTAAACTCCAGTCAACCTCAGCTCAAGAATCAGCACCCGTTAGCATCGAAATGGTTGTAGCTAAAATAGACTTTTGTGGTTGATTATAACGTGTCCACGGAAAGTCATTTTTCTATATCTATACATTTCAGGATTCAAGCTAACCTAGCTGCAATCTGATCGCAGTGTCATCAATCTTCGCAACGACTTCAAGGAAATAACTTTATTTGGACAAAGACTAGGTTTAGCTGTAATCCAAACGTCATGGATGTTGGGTGACGTCGTACTTCCGTAGTAAATCATGCAAACACATCTTGAAAAGACGTTCTTGACAGTTACCATTTCACTGAAGGTGTACTCATTTGGATCGTGCCTTAAATGAAGCTGAACTGCTGCTTTTCACTCACAGTATATTTCAGGAAGCAATCATTCACACAATCCCTGCAGAAACGTCGAAAACAATTGTTTGAACAACTTGAAAGTATTGAGAGTTTCACGCTTTCACAAAGTGCTGTTGACCACACAAAAAAATTCACATTTATCAATTTTTCGAGCCCACATCTTCCAAAATTTTTATATTATGAAAACAAATAAGCGTCGTGCTATTAGGTTAGTTGAGATAAAAGAGGTGTAATTTTTGACAGGCTTGTCCACTGGAATGGAATTCCCATGAGAATACCATAGGATTCGTCCCGTGGGATGGGACAGTGTATTGACATTTGTCCCATGTCCCGTCGCAAATAATTTTATGCCTTATTGTAGGAACTTTCTGAAGTTGAATAAAATTATTTCATGTTCACAGCACAGTAGGTATTACCCGTAGAGGTTCAGTGCCGTGGCGGAATGATGAAAGGTCCCGAAAATAAGGTGATTGGGCCTGCTGTTGGGTAGAAACTTAAAAAAGGGCCGCTTAATTTTTATTGACCTCCCTAATTGGATGTTTGTGCGTATTTTAGACTCGGCTCTGTAGTGGTCAGAGATTAGACATGAACACGATATAATGAAGCTTACTCATATTACTAGTTTCGCGGGGATCCCATGGGATGGGACAAAAAAGTGTCCTATGGACAAGCCTGAGCTTTGAAAGCATGCAAGCGATTTCAACAAACGGTGAGTTTCCGCTAACAAGCTTTACCGAAACAACTAAATGTTTGTAATTCGGCTGCCTGATTATACAAGTTCGGAAGTTCCAATATGTTATTTCGTGCAAAGTTACACAAACTATTGTAAATGATGCATTAAGCTTCCTGTTTTCAAGCTAGACGGCATTTTCGAAGTGCAAGTAAGTACTTCAGGATGCGTGCTTAGTGTGTGCGGTTTACTTCCGCAGCATCAGTGCAGAGGAAGCTCCGTCACTAGGCACCACAATTGAATTGCAACTAAAGCAACGTTAGCAGAATAACGTCATCGTGTCTCGTTCTGCTTGCCCAAACAAGAATTCTTTCCTTTGCGACACGTGCAATTTAAAAAGAAGTTATACCTTGCAAAAAAAGTTTTAGATCGTACCTAATCACTCTCATTGCGTTGGTGCAAATTGAAAACGCAGTACTGGAAAATTATTATGAATTTTTTAATTTTTCAATAGAAATGAGCTTTTCTAATCACAAGTCAATACCACTAACAAAACAACTTAAAAAAACTTTTTATCATATGCTGGTGTAGTTCAGTGTTTGGTTTGTCCCCACTTGGACGCTAGGAGCTTTTTTCTTATCTGGTTTGCTTTCAGTAATGGTTTTATTAAATCTGGTTATCTTTCTCTACGAATAGCAATTTAATCAGTTCTGATTTTGTGGTTATGACTTCCGAATGAATCTCGTGTTTTAGAATGCCGGATAAATTTTCCATGGGACTCACATCTAGTGAGTTTCCCGGTAATTTTAACACTCCTAGTGTGTTTTCCCTAAACCATTTAATCAAAGTCTTACCATTGTGACATGTTGCACCATCCTGCTGAAAGATGAAGCCTCTGGCGGAATATGACTCCCCCACTTGTCCTAACAGACATCATTCCAGCAATTTTAACACTTTAATTAGGAAGGAAGACTGAATTGGGGAGAAATATTGGCTGTTCAAGGATGGAAAAATGTGGACGACAAAGAATAACAACACCAAGGCATGATCGACAAATCGCATTAATTGAATTGAAAAACAGTAGAGCCTCTTGTAAGAAAATCTCTCTATAGTTGGAAAATCAAGGTATTATTGTGGACAGAAGAAACATTAATAACTGTCGTCTGGAACAAAGACTGAAAGCCAAGATTATAGGCCTAAAAATACGTTTACACAGAAAATGAAGCAGGCAAGATCTTATTGGGTTGTACAGCAGGAAAATTGGAACATAAGGATATTTGTCAAAAGTAAGATACTTGAATATGTGATTATGAACAAATTTTAATCTTTGTAATGTTTTCCTAAATGATTAACATAAATGTACAGCGTTAATGCTTGTCAAAACCACTTCCAGTTAATATTCATAACCAAGATTTAATTAATCCACTAATCAAGTTATTAATTAATTTTTTCTTTAGGTCATAACGTTGGAACCAGAAACACCAAAAGCCAATCAAGGCTCAAACGACTCGGATTACAGCCTAGTGTCCAATAAAAACTTGAGTCAAAAAATTCCCTCTTGTGGTTGTTGCCCAGGGCCAGGTGACCTGGTCCAAAAAGACCTAAACCTACCCCACTTATGACGTCACCAACAAATAATGCGAAATCCAAAACTTTCCAATTTTTTTAAATACTCGGTGTTTTTAAGCGGTTAGGCACAAGTTGCATTTCATAATCACCAATTTCCATACAGAACTTAAGCCTCAGGTAAAGGTCAGCCATGATACGAATTTTCTAACACTTACAATGTGCACAATATTTTATTTAATCATAAACAATTGGAAAATCATACAGCTTTTATCAGGTTCGACTAAAACTGAAAATAGAATAGGTTTCGGCAGTTTTTGATTTACACTGAATTATTTCTTTGCCTTCTACACAAAAGGCTTGATTTGTTGATTAATCTGAAAAAATTGGTACAATTTTTGGGAATTGAGGGAAAAATTGTCCCTGTTGCCACTTCCAGCTACACGCCTGTTTGAAAGCATCAGACCTCTGTAGCTAAGTCTTTTTGAGTGATGAAAATCAACTCATGCATGAACATTTTTAAAAGAACTCTTTCTTTTTACGTTTCACCAAGAATGTAGGGCCACATTCTTTTGACATCCGCAAAAAAATCCAGCAGTTTTAAACTCAAATTGCACCGAGGACCAAATGAGGAATTCAATAACCCGACGGCCGCGTTTTGAGAAGATTTATTACAATGATAAAAAGGAAGGTAATAAAAAGAGAACGTAATAAGAACACAATCCTTTACAAATGTTATTTCATCAACTTGTAATGAATAAGCGTAATAGTAATAACTCATTACGCTTATTTATTTATTTATTTATTTATCATTTATTTATTTATTATTACAAATAGTTATAATTGGTAAATTGGCATTTGAGATGCACTGTAATCATCATTTGGTCTGGTCACTTAAAAAATACCGCACAAAATCTTCTCAGTGAAGAAGCGGCTTACCTGCGCACTTACGCACTAGGCTAAAGGAAGCTCCCTGTAGCTTTCGTGCTACTAGGGATGTTATACTTAGCGCGTCGCATGTAGCAGCCACCACGCTGCTACATCAGGGGCCGAGTCCTTGAGACCCTAGTCTATATAGTATCTTCCTTTTTCCCTTGCCCAATGTTTATCATTGAGCAGGTCTTTATCTTCCTCATAGATCTGATTCTAGAAAATGCAATTTTTGCTCTATAAGCCAAGACATCCAACTTCCGCAATGGAGAACAATGGGTTTTCACAAATGTATTCATGGAATTCACTACAACTGTCCAAACCTAAACCTATTTACGTCCTAGAGTGTTTATGTCACAAGTTTTCACTTTCGTCTTCAACAATCAGCGTCCAGTTTAGCATCTTCAGATGATAAAACTCAGACTGTCCCTTGGTCTATTTGAATAAGGATGAAAATGCGTACTTGACGCGAACTGTAGATCTCCTAAGTAAAATGATTTGTAAGCAGATTTGGCTGTTTTGGCCTCGTGGTACTTCGTCGCTTAAATGCTGATACGTGCAGTCAGAATTCTCGCAGAGTTATGAAAGCACAGCACGACAGAAAGATTCCTCGAATTCACCACTTCACTTTTCCCCTGGTCATCCTTATTTGTTGAAAGCACAGCCCACTAAGATCGGTGGCGGTAAATACTGCAATGGTTTCGATGTTAAAATCAAACACCTTGCGTTTTCAGAATATCCGCTATATGACACTTTGCATCCGGTGCTACTATGAAAAACTGAACGACTTCTACTGAATGGTTCTCGTGTTGGCGTGCTGTGCTTTGAAAGTGTGAAGCCATTTCATGGGTTTATGGTCTCCTTGCACTGAATTTCACACAAACTGAACGTGCAGGTGCAGCCATCTGTTACATTTTAGCTACCTGAATAAATTTACATTTTTAAATCACACTGACTGGTTTCATGTCTTTCTACCTTACCATCAGGAAGTAAGTCGTGTGGAACTGCACAGAAAACTCACTCTCTTCGCAATGTGTACTTGCGTTTGGGGTGATCCGTATAAACTACGTGCTTTCTTTTCAATTTGTCGCAATCTATTTTCATATTTGTTATTTCTCACGTGTAGAAATTTCAAGCAATAGGCTGCAATGGTTTCCTTTGCAGTGAGCAACTAAATGAAAAATAAAACTATTCAAAAAGCGCGACAGCGCAAATACGTGTACTGTGACTCCATATAAATTCTACGGAAATGTTTAATCTTTACATCACCAAGGAAAGTAGGGACATCACTGCGATTGGGTTTAGTTTTTAAAGGCTAAAGCCACCTTCGCTTTCACTGACATTGCTCACTCATCAAAAGTACATAGAAACGCTCCTAGAGCTTTATCAATGTTTTGTCTATCTGCACTCTGCGCCTGTTATCTTACATTGTGTTGTTGATGAGAGGTTTTACTGTTTCAAAATTTCCTCGCCTTAGCCTAAAATCAAAATGTTTTCTAAACAAGTTATTGTTCATCTTAATGTAGTGCCTGCACATCGTTGGACTTTTTCCTCCATTGCTTTTCTCCGAAAGCAGAAGAATATGACGGGCGCGAGTCTGGTTTTATGAGATTTTGGAGGTGACGTTCTTCTAATATACAGTACTTGCATTAACGTTTTGCTCAAATTTCTTGATCTAGTAAAATCAGCTTTAAAATACCTGATGCTTATTCTTAAAGCATGTCCGATTTCTTGAAAGTGTAACATATTTTTGCGTCACTCACAACCACGCCTTTCAAACGGGCCGCAAATAACGAATGAACGAGTTTAACATAACTGTAAAAAGCCATTCGTTAACAAAAATAACATGTGGTTCCCGCTGCTGGTAAACTATCAAAGCGATTGGTTCCTGTAGCTTGCGATTAGGCAGTGCGTTTTTGGTTCTCTAAAACTTGTTGCACCAAAAAAATGTCGGCATAGTTATAAGATGACATAACTGCACTGCAACCAAGTTAAGCGACAGTCACCGCAACGACCTTACATACTGCAGTTTTAAAAAAACAAACTATAGTTCAATACCTCCGTTATAGCTCTGTCTCCAGCAACGAGCGCGCATCATATTTCTGCTGACACTGTGCGCTGCCAACTTTCGCCTTCGCTTGTTTCGTCGCACCCTTACGGGCAGCTTCGTGGGAGTGCTGTGTAGAAACTGGATGACGCGCTTCCTGCAGCGAGTGCCTGCTTGCGAAAGACGAGAAAGTAGGATGCATTGCAGTTTCGCGCTTGACGTGTAGCTGCCGACGTTATATTCGTCAACAGATATAAGCTTGAATGATTATAAATTCGTAGCAAAATTTTCACCATTCACCCGCTGTGCCACTGCAGAAGCATGTTCCTTTTCTTCAATATTTTTTGTGCTATTTATTACAGGCAACCTGCCGGAAAAAGCATGCAGTGCTGTGTGCGTGTTCGCCTGAATTTCGCATTTACAAGTTTAGTTGAAATCGCATCTGTGCTGCGTCATTTCTAATTGCAGAGAGGCGTTGCGGGAACGATATACTTTAAATCTCAGTAACGGGGCCAAACTTAAAGCCAGTTTCATTACAAGGTAGCTTTTTGTATTTGTAGGCATTGGCAGCTTGCCGACTGAGAAAATATTTCTTGTATCGTGCGTGTTTGTTGTTTCTTAAGTACCAACTACTTGTCCTTGTGCTAAAACAAATAGGCCAATGAATTTCATAACGCAAGCAGCACAAAGCCACATTGCTCTCGGGCATCGATTTACTGGGGACCAGGCCCGTAGCCACGTGCCCCAAAATTTTGTGCTCAGAAAATATTATTTAAAAAACACATAATAAAAACAAAGATCTTGCTCCTTGAATGTGTATTTTCTCCCCTCAAACCATAAAACCTACCTACGGGCTTGTTGGAAACCAAATGGTTAAACGTCGTTATACGGTTAAGATCCAAAATATACTCAAGATATCACTATGATGATACCGATAATGTTGCGTCAAGGCATACAGAGACTAGAAAAAGGAGTATAGAATTTAATGATACAACGATTATGATTATGCTGTGTGTAGAAATGTGCCAAAGAGTTTGTGGGAACAACAAAAATTTGGGTGGGCAGTGCCACTGAATGCTCTCCGTCGCAACGGGCCCGAATGTGCTGCAGCGTTTGATTATATCCGAAGTATAAAGATTGGCGTAACTAAAGATCCGGGTCTGGAACAGGGTTGCCAGATTTTTTCCGAAGTTCATGGCCAAACTTAATAAAAATGACCATTTGGGCCATTTTCATTAAGGTTTAACATTTCGCATGTCAAAAAGTTGGTTGTTGAAAAATATGCCAAAATATGCCAAATTTGACAGATACGCCAAACCAAAAGTATTTATGCCAACCATCTCCAAAAAATGCCAAATTTCAAAAATTTGTCATAAAACTATGCCGGTTGGCAACACTGGTCTGGAACTTAGCTGAAAGGGCCCACTAGCCAACATTCAGAAAAGAACTTGAGAAGTGATGGTGAACCGGATGTAGATTTCTATACTAAAACTCTAAATCACCGGAAAATACCCCGAAACATGCACAAAAACAACCTACTAAAAACCTGAAGAATACTAAAACCGGAATACAGTAGAATACGCCTATCACAACCTTGGCTATGATGTCAGTTCGCCTATAACGAACCTTTTTCTCCGTTCCCTTGAAGTGACGTTATAGGGCAATTCTACTACATAAGACAAGTGGTGGCCGGATTTTCGTTTAGCTTGCCAGAGGGTCGATTCGCCTTTCTGATCCCTGTCAGTTACGCCACTGAGTATAAATCAAAACCAGCCAGAAATCTTCATCTACCTACAGTAAAATAAACGAAATGAACGGTATAATCTTTCTCAAACAAAAGAAGTCCAACTTCACGGCTAAAATGTTTGGTGTGCAATCTCACAAAAACAAGGCCGGTGCAACCTATTTGTCTAGTACGGCCATGGCCGAACCTGTTTTCTGACTCACAATACGTTTTAGCTTTAAGAAACGTGTCCACACAGCTGCCGATAGAAATTGGAAAGCCCAAAATAACTGCTCTTTGCAGTACCACCAATTCACCATCCACTTCAGTTGTATCCATCGTTCATGCATGAATGTTAAATATTGAATTAGAAACAGGGTTGGAAATCTAAAAAAGACGATCTTTCGATGATTGAACTGGAATTAGGGTAATGCTGCCAGTTCTGGAATTAGGGTAATGCTGGAATTAGGGTAATGCTGCCAGAATTAGGGGTGGGAAAATCCCTATCTCAGGGGTGGGGAAATTTTTTCTCAGGGGTGGGAAAATCCCTATCTACAAAAATAAAACCATCCCCTACCACTTACAGACATTTCATCAAACATATAAATTCAAAAAATTCAT
>JGI24022J15233_10002784_pt1 | contig 16719 bp, 9 predicted proteins | sample Ectturendosymbi2_FD_15233 | JGI IMG/M metagenome (IMG submission 15233)
TAGCTATCCAATATTTGAAAACCGAAGCTGCATTGGAATCGGTTGGCAACACGTCCAAATCTTTCGGCTTGAGCAGCTTATCCATCCCTCAGTGAATTAAATTGTCGTGCACTCACCTGCGGATTCTACTAAACACTATCTGCAGAAAGCCAGGTTTTAATTCACTAAGGACACCGCTCAATCATGGAGCTGAACAAGCGAGCAATGAAACTCAGAAACAAACACAACAGCGTAACTGATCAAATGCCCCCCAGGGCGGGCAAACTGCATTAAAAGAACACTTGGCAGTATTGCATTACGAGACCGCAAGCACAACGCAAGAGCCGCGGGGCGAACACAGGGGCACAATTAAGGATTGCAAAATTGCAGGCGCCACTACGTGGCAAGGACAAGGTAATCATACATTCACCACACCCCCTCCTTGCGTACACCCTTGTATGGTGTGATCAGGCCCGACCCGGAGCGATAGAAGCCGTTGCGTGAACTGCCAGCCCCGACAAGTAAAAGGGCGCTACAGGATGCTCTAGGTTTATTCGCATACTACGCAAAGTGGATGTTATGTTTCTCTGTTAAGATCGCAAGGCCAAAAGTGGCTACAACCTTCCCGTTGGATAAAAGATGCTTGGAGGACTTCGACCTGATGAAACAATGTATTGAAGATGCATCGTTGTAAGCCATCGACGAAAGTCTCCCATTTGTGGCCGAGTGTGATGCTTCCCAGGTCACGCTTTCGGCGACACTGTGGCCGACCGATTGCCTTCACGTCAAGGCCGCTGAGCAAAAGCGAGCTTCACTGCCCCGCTGTGGAAAAGCCACCGCAATCAGCACAACAGTAAAGAAATGGCGTAATTTCTTGGGTGGTCGTCATTTCACAATTGTCGCCGATCAAAAGTCGGTCTCGTTCATGTTGGATAGCCGCTAGCGATCGAAAGTAAAGAATAACAAATTCACTTGTGGCGCTCAGAGTTAACGTTGTTCTCGTATGATATTAAGCATCGCCCTGGCAGAGAAAACAATGGTCCCGAAGGACTCACGCGAGCGTCCTGTTCTGCAGTGCCGGCTTGCAACTTGGACATGTTGCACAGGGACTTGTGCCACCCAGGCATAACGCGCATGCTTCATTTTGTGCGGTCAAAGAACTTGCCTTTCTCAACCGAGGACGTGAAAAGATTTCGCCCATCGTGGGGCATTTGCGCTGAGCTGAAACCGCAATTCTATTGTCGTGAAAGAGGAGCTTTAATCAAGGCTACCAAGCCCTTGAGCGCTTCAGTTTAGGTTGTGAAGGTCCACTACCATCTCAGACGCAAAACGCTTACAGTGCCTTCTGGTTGTTGTCGATGACTATTCTCGATTTCCGTTTTGTTTTCCATGTCCGAACATGTTGTCATCTACTGTTATCAAATGTTCAGACCAGTTGTTTTGCCCTCTGCGGGATGCCTCATTATGTTCATTCTGATTTGGGCAGATCGCTTACATCACACGAACTTAAAACTTACAGTGCTTGCTGCGGCGAGGTGTGGCGAGTAGTCACTCCACAACCTATCATCTGCATGGTAACGCCCAAGTCGAGCGTTATAATTGCGTTTTATGGAAAACGATTGGGATTGTGTTTAAAATCGCGCGGTTTGCCTATGCAGAATCTTGGGAAACTGTGTTGCCCGATGCTTCACAAGCCACACGATCACTGTTGCGCACTGCCACTAACGCCACGCCCCATGAATTATTCTTCGGTTTTTGTTGCAAGTCTCCCAGCGGGAAGTCTTTACCAGCTTGGTGCGGCCAGACCCAGCGTTCTTGCGCAATCATGTGCGCACCAATAAGCATGTTGTCTTGGCAGAAGTGGAACTGTTAGAGACCAATATAAGGACGGCCGAGAGCAAAACGTTTCTCTCAGCGATGTAGCAACTTGTCCGCAAACGCTAACATCCAGTGAAGCGCTGCCAGCCACGTAAAAAACGTGTTCCCCATCAGTGAAGTTTGATGTTGCTAGTGATGGGGGAGCGACTGAGACACCTGAAACGCGCCACAACCATCTGGCTTCAATGAGGCAACATCAGAGGTTGTAGCAAAGAACACTTCCGCAACACATTTACGGCGTTCTACTCGGAGTACCCGGGGGGTGCCATCTCAGCGATACGGGCAGCCGATTCCTTTCCAAGGGTCGAATGTTGTACGTTTGTGTTTTGCCTGTCCGAATTATTTCTTGGGTGAGGCCAGTGGCTTTGATTTCTTGGCGACATTTTTCTAATATGATTGCCACTGCCGCTTAGACGTAATTAACAAGATGCTCGTGACGTGTTGACCATTTAGAACGGGGGTCTCCAAACTATGGTCCGCGGACCAAATCCAGCCCGCGATGGCATTTCATCCAGCCGCAAAGACGCTTTTTTACAATGAAAAATCAATGTATTTACGAAAAATTTGTTGATTTTGTAGAAAATAACATAACTCGTTACAATTACATTACGTACGATGCCAGGCCCTCGAGCTGTTGTGTACTAGCTTCTGTGGCCCTCTGACAAAAAAGTTTAGAGACCCATGATTTAGAAGAAACGGGATCAGTGGGACGGCCAGCACATCGCCCCTATCATTGTCGTAATTTGAGTGAGACTTTAGAGTTGAATGCTTGGATTTGTCTCTTTATGCATGTTTGCTTATCTTGTTTGTTTTGTATAGAAATAGATGGATGAATTTATGGTGATTACAACCAAGAACTTTGGTCGATGTTGTTATAAGTTTAGAACACGGTGCACAAACGAGCAAACTTGACCTAGAACTTTTATGTAAGAACACAGTTAACACAATTTTGAACCTTTGTAGAAGAGCTTCCTAATTGATTCATGCCGAAAAGAGAAACAATCAAGCCATTTGGACCAACGTTTTCATCAAGTCAAAATGGTCTAAACCTTGTTGTTAGGAAAATTAAAAACATATAACATACCATCTAGCGATGCTACAAAACATTTGCTAAAATAAGCGATTCTCCTGTTCCCTTTTGATTCCAGTGCCACCAAATGTTTCGTGAGTTTACGAACTGTGTTGCAAGAAGTGTTTCCCGTCAGTGGTTTCAGAAAGCATAAAAAACAAACGAAAAATAAACAGTGACGTGGACTTTATGAAACTGACGTATTTTAACGAAATCCAGTGTTTCAGCACAGGTCACGTTCAGAAGAGAATGACAACAACATCGGTAAACCAGGAATGATGAAAATCTTCGCAAATCAGTGGAAAAAAAGGTTTTTCGATGTTTTCCAAAAACTTGTCGCAGGCCGTTTCAGTTCCTGCTTGTTGAAACTGCTTTGCCTTAAGAAAAAATGTCCAGGGAAAAACAAAGAAAGTATGCAGCAGATAATGTTACGTGATAGTTGCTTTGTTCATTCAACTTTGCCATTGGTTTTACGAATGGTATCAAAAATGAAAAATCCAAATAAGAGTTTGCCACAAATTTCTGTTTTATAAATACGTGATCTTGTAAAGATGAAAATCTCACAGCAGAACTAGAGACTTTTGCCTGCATAGGGCAAAGTATTGGTTCACGCTCTAACATTTTTCCAGGATTAGCAGTAATGCAGTTTGATTTTTGATGCGTTTGAAGTTGATGCAAATCCCAAAGTGCAAAAGTTAGTTTTTTTTCACACAGAAGTCATAAAAACCTTCCCAGGAAACGGTCTTTGCAGTAAACAGCCAGATAGTGTAAAGTTTGCAACAGCATATTTAGTTTTTCCCATAAATACAAACAATCTTTATCAAAAATTTCACATATTTTATAGCTTTTGACACACAAAAATTAAAACAGAAAACCTATGAGAAAGCAATGATACGAATATGCAGCATTTGCAATATACTGTGATTGAATACAAAGATTAGGACTTGTTTGTTGTAAAACATCTCAATAGAAATTCATAAAGAAATGTTTTGGTCTTTTCAACCTAATTTTAAAGGAACTGAAAACAAAGTCATTTGAAGACAAAAAATAAACGGATAGGGGATTACGTAATTCCTGCCATAAATTTGAAAATAATTGGAGGTAGGCAGTTTTGGCTTAATTAAAATAACTCAAGCTGCTTAGAGAAAGCTTCGATATAGTTAACAACGCAATTATACGCTTTCCAATGCTACACAAGCGGTCAAAATTGTAGTATGCAGTAATTTAGAACAATAAGATTTTTTTCTGTCCAACACCTCTTTGCTTAGTTGCTTTTTAAAAATCGTAAGGAGCCTAAAGGCAGAATGGTATTCATCTTATTGTGAGGTCCACTATAGGAATGTAACTATATACATCTATTCTTAAACAAGAACGTTGGCAACAACTGCAGCGTAGAAAATCTCAAAGTTTTACTTCGGTGAAGATTTAATTTTTACGGTCCAAAATTTTATCTCTGGATGACTGGGTAGTAAAACAACAAACCATTTACTCCAGGCGCTTTCAGTACCTTTTGCGTTCGGTAAATGGTTCAATCTGATGTACCCTGCAGGCGTTTTTGTTCCTTCTGAACACATACAAGAGGTATGTTAATTTACAACCAAGCAGCAAACACCAATCCCAAACATTTTTAGCAGCAGAACTGCACTGCTAGTTTTTGATTGAATAAGTAAACTTTTTGATCGCTATGCGTAAAGCTTTCAACAGTTTTAACAATTAAAAATTGTTTTCTGTTTATTTTGAAACCATTTTAGGCAGAACACCCAAAAATTTCTCAGAATAAGCTGATATAGTTTGCGGTTCTTGTCAATACAATTTCCAAATATTTATGTCTTTCAAGATGTAAATTTTTAGCAATACTTTGTTAGAGAGCACGTAAAACTATTAAGTTTAAATGAATCAAACTGCTGGTGCAGGCAACCTGGTTACAGTCACCATTCACAACTTTAACTTTAACATTTGTAAAACATAGACTCCATAAGAAAAATAGTCCATTTTTTGCTGAAAAAGTTGTTTTCATATTGGGCATCACATTTCCTAGTGCCATTAATATTATCAAATAAACAATCTTTTTGAAAAAAATTTTTGAGCTACAAACGTTCATTGTTTAACGTTTATTGCTTTTTAAGTGAATTTGTTCTTTAATGTAATGAAGATACTCACTGTTATAAAATATATTTTTGTACTTAAACGTTTTGTGTCACTGAACGTGTCATGTCAATGATTAATTTGCCACTGATCGGTAACAGATATGCGAGATGTTTTTGACTGGCTCAAGATTGACAACGTAAAACTTTCAGATCATTTTTTGGTTGTAGAGTTTTGGAACAAGCAGTTTCATTTCAAGGTATTCATTAACTTATCAGATGACAAACATTTAATTACATTTGAATGTACACTTGCAGAAAACTTTACAACAACAAAATATCAACTGAGCTAAGTGTACAAGGTTTTCAAGAAATATCCCAGCAAACTACGTAGTTAGGTAGGTAGGTTTATTTGGGTGGTTTGTGTCTCAAACTACGAAATAGCACAAATGCGATTGAGAAAGCAACGCCAATCGGTAGAAAAATTAATTGCATGTTAATAAAATTCATATCAGAAAAAATCTCAGCACTTAGGAATTCTGTAAATTGGTGTGAAATGCACATTTGAGGCACAAAGTGTTGGCGAAAAACCTTGTGGTTCAACTACTCAGCCAGCCCTGTTTTTGGCACAAATCAATACTAACTTGAAGACGTTTCAAGTGAAAAGGAAAATTGAATCAACAAAACGCAATAATTTGAACATCAGACAAAATTTATTAACAAAGCACAACATCAGACAAAAGCAAACAACACGGAGGTTGAAAAGCATGCCTATGTACAGGGAGGCTGAGTGCTTGGACGTGTAAAGGCTACCTTAAAAAGAAGAGGCGCTATATACAAAATTACGGAAAAATTGAACAAACATATCGGAAAGAGAACAAGATATTCTTGCTTTGCTTCCAAACGAAAAGGGTGAAACAGACTCACGTTTTCAGAAATTTCAGACCTAATTTTGTGACCAATTAACATTTAAGGAAGCTAACCCAGAGATTTTTCATTCTTGGTAAATCATATTTTTGCAAAAATCCAGCCTTCTCGATAACTGTGAACTGATGCTTTCTTAAATTGTTTAAGTGTTCAGGAAGTCCACACAAATTTGGCAAATGATAATCTTAAAAAAGAGTATATACTGTAGATGCAAAATAGTACATAGATTTGGCACATGATAGTTTGAATAGATGAGGAATTTTTAAAATTCGGTACGTAGGATAAAGAGAATACCCGTTTTAGTTGCATTGTAGTAAAGGGCTCTTCATGCAATTTAATTAGAGGAAGTAAAGTAGTTTGGTTGGTCCTTCCCCAAAATAGGCATTTAGTCAGTTGCACACGAATTAAATAGAACAAAATAGACATATCTGTGCGCTGTAATATTGGAGTAGTGTTTTAATATGAACAAACTTCCACGTGATCTAGAAAATTGTGTTATCAACTTTTCTATTTGAGGTTTCCAGTCAAGATTATTATCATGTATAATGCTTTGGTATTTTAAGTTGTTTTGCTTTGATATCGGTTGAGTATCACTATAAACAGAAAAGCGTTTTGTAATAATAAAGTTGTTCACGAGCATGAAATTACTTTTGCAATAATTTATACGTAATTTGTTAACACAAACCCAGTAATCAATTTCTATGAAAGAGGGTAAGAGACTTCACGTTCACATGTGTTTGTAGATTTTTATAGCTTTTACCTGAAATTTGAAGATTAATATCATCAGCGTATATATCAATGAAAAAGCTAGAGGCTTTCACGATAGCATTAACGTATGTAAGAAATAGTAAAGGTCAGAGGACAGATCCCTGCGCAACACCACATGCTATAGGTAAGAAAAAAGATTTAATATCTGTTATTTTAGCACACTGAACCCTGTTGTCCAAGCAGGAAGCAAGACGTTTTAATGGTGCTTCTATTACTCGATTCTTACCCCATAGTAAAACAATTTTCAAAGTAGGGCATTATGATCAGCACAATCAAAGGTTTTGCTTAAGCATAAGACAATGTACATGTCATTGGTTTGTTATTTTTATTACAAATCACGTCACTGTAGATGACAGCAACTGCTATTTCAGTAGAATAGTTAGTGCGGAAGACATAGCGCTGAGGGCTTAATGCATACTTGAAAAAAAGAGTGCAATTTGCAGTAAATCAATATTTCAAATTCTTGGGAGAGATTGGAAGAATGGATATTGGTCTGTAGTGGAGAGTTGATGTTGTGCTTTCGAGAATCTGTCCGCCATGCTCTGCTTTCATGCCTTTGCAATGATTCCACTGCACCTATGCACATTTCAGTGACATTTCTCCACAAAGGCGACGCAGCTAAATCTGCTCGCAGCGTTTTACTTGGAAAGCAATTTTGCGTCAATTACGCATTACAGTCATTAGGATATTTGGGAATGGTTATTTAGGGATGAGTGTAATTTGAACCATTTTTAAACGGTTGAGATATTAGCCTTGTGCCATACATTTAACAAAAACTTCATATAACCATGAAGATAAGATATTAGCAGAAAGTTTTAAAACTGTGCTGGAATGCCACAACATGTTTAAGGTAATTTTGAATTTTAGAGATGAAATTATATGGCTTGCTTCACCACCAGCGGTTAGTGAAAATGAACGCAAGTTCGAAAATGTCTCATCAAAATTGTCATTATAATGATGTAGTATCTTCAAACCGTTTTTTTCTATATGCGAAAAAATTTCTACTAATTCGAAAGGGTAGATACAGGAAAAAACATTTCAAATTTGACCTTCAAAAATTCTTCTTCAACGCCACTTGGATCAATCGATAGTTACTCAAAGCAAGTTGTTGCCTTAGATTTTTTCGCAAATTATTTTATTGTTTGCAATATTCATGCATTTGTGCAGCTGTTTGGTAATTTGAAGCGACGATATCCGATATGACAGCTTCGATGCAGCGAGTGTTTTATTCGTCCCTGTTTCTCCATATGAAATAAGCACATCTTATTGATGGTGTTTGGATATAGCTTGCGTTGGTGGGCTTGATCTGCAGAAGGGACGAGAAAGCCGGAAGACAAGCTTTTTACATTTTGTTATTTTCAGTTCAGCTACTACACAACTGAAATTTGCACATTCCGAAGTACTGCTTATCTGTTGGAGTAAAAACACCAGAAATCGTTATTTATGAGTTTTACATTTCCTGATTACTTTTACCCAGGTTTTCTTAAGGGTAGAGGCCTAATGCATGGCATTCATTGTCCCAATATTTTTACAAACAATAAAATGATATGTTATACCCGTTCCAGAAACTGAATTATAGACCTGCTCAATCCGAAAAATTATTGTGTTAATTGTTTCGCCAATAAGTTTACTTCACAGAAAGAAAAATATTTAATGTTGAACAAATTCTTATATCATCGGTACAGCCACCCAAACAAGTCTTTACCTTTCTGCAGAGGCCCAAAGCAGTTCATATGTCGAAGGTCTCCTTTTCTACCGGATTGCACTGCCACCAGAAAAGAATGTAGGTTATAACGTACTCCGTACATTTCAATAATTTTGCCGAGCTCCTGGCTCAGAACCTCAGCATTGCAAAAGTTAGAAAGCCAAAAAGGGCTTTGCGATTTTTAGTAACACACCATGTATTGATGGAGGTCTTCACCTTGTAGCTTGTTGGTTACCTGAAAGAGTTAGGAAATAAAAATTGCAAATTTGCAACAGAGAGGTCAAAAACACCAGGCTTAAATTGGACTCATTCGTTGAATGAAAATATGTATAATCTCTTTGTTCTGCTACTACCAGGTTACGGAGTCTTTCGCCGTGATGACCTTAGATAGGCAAAAAGTAACTTTGGTATTGGTAGGTGCAAAAAGAGAAATGGAGAGTGCTGCACTTTGCTGTCCTACATTTAAAACATTTAGTTTTTGTTAAACACTACTTTCTTTTCTTTATACTCAAGCTCAATGAAGGGCATAGTTCAACCTAAAAGTATGTTGCGATCTTTGAGCATCCAGTCTCTTCCTTTAATATGGAAAAATGCTGGGTTTATTTTGACTTTGGGAAGAGTGAGAAAGTATTGAGAAAATAGAACTTAGTTGAATGAAACAGCAGTAATTGACGTGGAGTCGCTTTTGCAATGCCAGAATGCTGGCGGCCTTTTTCCGGAAAACGTTCAACAAGAAAATTTTGCGCAACAAAGTTTTGGACAGGAAAACATTTCCGAATATTATTTTCTAATTTACATGTTGCAGTTGCTTGTTTATTCATATATAACAGAAAGAGTTGTTATTTCCACACAATTACTTTGCTTCACAGTGTTGACTTAACTTGCCCCAGGGCTTAAACTTTGTTAGCTTTAGAATAAGACTTGCAGGACATTATTCTGCAGATTTGTTCATTCGAATGAAAAACCACAGTCACGGTGATTAAATACACGCAGCTAAACTGAGATGTAGCTCAGCTGTCTTTTTGTCGCTCAGCGGGATTCGCCTGACACCAACTTCTTTGACGAAAATTGATTAATCATTGTGGGCTTCTAGCGAATGTCAGGTGGATACGCCAATGTCTTAAACCTCATAAAATCTATCGTGTCTCAACGACCGCTGGCTGTTCATTTTTTTCCAAAATGAAATACTTATCCTGATGCGCTGAGGCTTGGCTCTGCCTAACACTTGGTGAAATGTATAGGCGCATGACAAGGATTGTCGATGATTGATGATCTAAACCCGCTTTTTCGCTAACTTTTTTCATACCCTACAGCATGGTCAAAGTTGACCAGTTGTATAAACGAAGATTTTTGTACTGATTTGGAAACTTTCATCACAAGGTTTTTTAAACGTCCAGCAAGTGGCAGAGCACTGCTTGTACTGGGATCTAACCCACTACGAACCTTTACGCGCTTTGCGACTGTGCCACACAGTAACTGAAAATCATTTCATTCGTCTTCACATTGTCGATCGACTCTTTACTATGACGGTGGTTTCAGCTATTCAATATCACTTATACGTGTATCAGCAAATTCTAAAATACTTTACACTTTTCAGAAAAGGTTTCTTACTTTGATGTTCTCGCGGAGCTAGGGCATATTAGCTAGTTCGATATGTCGGTTCAGTTGATGAGTGACGTCTTTTTGCGAAGGTGTTAATGAACATCACGATTTTTACAGAAGCTCAATATCAACTGTAAAGTTAGTTTGTAAATGGCAATTTTGAATTGAAATAAAGTTTTTTTACCTGGTGTTCATTGGCAGGCGGTACAACAAAAGCCACTTGCATTAAACGTCTTCGAATCGTGTATCAGAATTTTACTTTAAATGTTAGCGCTACACCTGAAGGCTTATGCGCGATTTATTAATTGTGTTAGAAATGACTGTGCTGTTGTCTCTCTTTCCAACACTGTTGCAACATTCACCTAAAGAAATGTTTCGAAGGCAAATATAGGGGGTTTCGCTGACGTAGATGAAAAAGGTCACTATTCCAGGAACCGGGAAAACCTCTTGGTGTTGTTTAAAGCATCATTAAATTGCCGCCCTTTGATGAGTAAGTAACGACACTCTCTTGTCGAAACTGAAGAGGAACAATGTCGAAGAAGATTTTCCACAGCGGAAGTTATCACAAACGTCGAATTCGTTTCAGTTTGCATCCCCACACGTTTCACACTAACGACTTTTCGAAGGCGTGACATCGACGGTGACTAACACGCAAGCAAACGCTCAATTAGATAAGCACATTTGACGTGGACTCGCGTTAACTTCAGGTTTTCGCAGATGTGCGAAAACGCTCGCTCGTCGAGTGACGAACGTTACGCCTGGGGCATCCTCCTCAGCTATGAAGTTTGTCAAACGCTGTTTACGGCTATAATTTTTATTTCAGTCGAGCGGGCGTCTCTTTTTTTCTTGGCCGTGCCTTGCTGCTAGCGCTGTGGGCAGTTCGTGTTTGCTTAAAGTTGCTATTAATACTTTTAGCAACAGTCGGTGTTTGCGTCAGCGTGGACAGAAGTGAGAGGTTGCGGCCGAACCAAAAGAAGTTACCAAAGCCGTTCGTTGAAAAGAGGAAATCGTTCTTAAGGTAACCAAATACAGCTTCACTAACTTTTATAGGTTTGCGCCATAATTGCATGCTGAATTGTTCGCACATCACCTAGCAAGTGGATAAAACTCGCAAGATTGTTTCTCAGCAAGTTAGTATCACGCCCTATTCGTTCCTTTTATCAACGACGTACGTATGTTCTTTGGACTTTAAAAGTCAAGACATTAACGATAAAGGTAGCACTCCACCATTTTTTTTCTTTTTTAGTAGGAATTTGTTGGAGGTTTGAGAACACCACAGAATTTCTTTACAACAGAGTGTGCTTTATGTGCGTACGAATAAAAAGTATTACAGATTTGGTCCTAAAGTTGAAAAAAATTTTGCTTGTCTAGCGATGTTGTCTGAAAAGTCTGTGGAGTAAAATGTTTTTTCAACATTCTTGAAAATCAATGTGAAATTATTAGACTTTACTCCAAAAATGTTCAGAACTGACTTGTTTGACTATATGTTAGTTTGACTATATGCCTTTTTAAGTTTTAGGTCTGAAGGTCTTTTGGTGGTTCATTGAAATGGATAAAATATACAATTTAAACTTTCTTTGTAAAACTACTTTCCTTTTAAAAATATGAAAAACATTAAATATAAAAACATTTTGTGTATTTGGATTTAAAAAATAGTTTTTCAACGCAAAGAAACTTGCAAGAAAAATGTTTTTGCAGCTAAAAGGAGAGCACCTTAAATTTGTATAATTAGTCCATTCCCTTCGCAGGTCGTCAATACCGGCAGTATTTTTCATAGAGCTTGATCAGGTGCCCAACTTCACCAACAGCATAACTAGTCGAGCTGCGAAAGGAAGCCAGTGGGTTTGGGAAATCAACACTGTGAATACCTACTTGCTTTTTAGAAAGGAGTATGTCGGGCAGGCAGAGACCAACAGGACCAATGAACATGAACAGTGAATTTGGCCAAGTTGGAAAAGGTTTTTTCGAGGTTACACAATGGACAAATACGCCAAGTTAGCAAATAAAAAAGTTTGTGGTTCAAGTTGTCCAGAGCAAGCAAGCCATATTTTACGTAATCATCCAAAGACGAGAATTAACAGGCAAGTTAAAAGTAGGGTAGACCAATAACACATTTTGGGTTATTGTTAGGGCTGTGTATATCTACGGCAAGACTTGACCCAAAAACGTAACCATGAGAAGACAGCAGTGGATATTGTTACTGGTAGTTAGACTTGTGTTGATTTAACTGAGACAGAAAAACACGGTTTCAGCAAGATTAAGCACATAGAATTTTACTGGTATTCTGCTTATGAAAAAATATTACAAACACCCGGTTAATCAGTCACGCCTCATGACAAGTTGAAAGGAACCTACTTATGCCAGCAGCGTGTGACTGACGGTGATACTTGTGGCAAGGGCAATTTTGTTTGTCAAAATATTTCAGTGCTGCTGTGCTTCAAAAACTTTGATGCAGAAATATCTAAAATATTTGCAAACCACACGACAAAAAATCTAATTGTACCAATGTGGTGTTATAAAGACCAAACGACATATATGCCATTTTGTCAACGATACAAAATATTTTTGAAGATCAAGTTACCATCTCGTGTACGGCATTTGAGTCCATGGATTTCCATGAGCGGATCAGAATATTTCTTTTTAGGCATCCAGTTTTACCCAAAGATGCATCTTTGCTCCTGTCTAAGCAAATGTGCTCGTTTCAGATGAATATTACCGACACCACTGCTTACTTTTCTCTCCTATGTATCTTATTATTATTATTGTCGTGGTCTTGTATGTCAGTTGCTTTATGCACGTTGTCCTTTTTATACATTGTGTTTTTCTTTCAGTGTTGTGAAATAAGTCAATGATCATTTCACACCCTGGCCTGCCAGCATTGGCATTTACAAATAAATAAACAAACTAACAAATCTGATATATGAACCGTCTGCAATGTAATCGTGATAAAGGGATCTTTAGTTCCTCTGTGTCTCAGTGATAGACAAACAGATTATGAAACGTTTATTGCATCGAACGTGGGATATGTACACTAAGCTTCCTTTGAATTTAGTTTTTGTGTAAGAAAGCTAGTTTCAAATCTAGCACTTGCCTTATTTTTTACAGAATAAAAAGAAGGTGAAAAACCACCACTATGCATGCGAAGAAGTTTTTCTTCACATTCTTGTTCATCTGGATTTCAGTAAGTCTGCTAGCGTTGTGGACTGGATACCTTTTCTTTAATTTTTATTACAGTTCTTTGTTTGTAATAGGTTTGTTTAAAAGCACGGTAAAAAATTCGTAAGAAACGGTTAAAGCCATGAGCTCCTGACGCGCTTGGCCATTTGCTTACAATACAAAGCACCGCGGGAACGATAAGACATACGTGATGTGAAAAGATGATACACACGTAAAACAGCTAGCGATTGCTCTACTGAAAGCGTAAAACTTACCGCGTTTGATTGCCTATGCTGATAAGCGTAAGGAAGCAAGACGTTAATGAAGGTATCATAACTTACGATTAGTCTGAAAGTATGCACCTATGCACCGCGTTGACCACATTAGCATTTTTCTCTAGTTCTAAATCGGTGCTCAACGCAGCACGCGACGAACGTGTCAAGCTTTGCAGTCGTCGACTGTTGCTGCGGTTGTTAGCGATAAACAGGACATATATCGTTCGGAGATAATTTGGAAAATTTCGACGGAGACGATTTCCTCAGCGATCCCCTGCGCGAATGCAAAGCTAAATATAAAAACGTGCCTGATGCACCCGCCTCGGGCATTTCTACGATTTCAACACAGACTTGTGATGCATGAGCATTTGTCCGTGCGCGCCCAAGCCAATTGCAAATACATCACAGCTTAACATTCCACTAAGTTAGCGTCCAGCTTCAACTTCAGCAAAGAACAAACGCCTATGAAGGTAGCAGCACTTGATGCCGTTTAATGCCTTCGGAAAACAACAAGTTTGAAAAGCATGAGATCTTGATGAAGCGGGTTTGCTAAAAGAGTGCAAGTTTTCAGCAAAATTATAACCTAAAGCTTTTTTGCATGCAAAGTCTTACTCATCGAAAAGTGAACAAAAATCGATGTTTTTTAGGTGAACACCTTCGCTGCCTACGCATACGTTGTATAACTTACTCATTTTTATCTTAAATGCCCCATTCGTTACAGTATATAACGAACTTCACTTTACACCAGTGATTTTCAACGTAGTCCAATTTGATCACTGGTGGTTCACTTGCAGTGTCTAGTGGTCCACAGAGAGTTTCATGATTAAGACTGAACACGCCATTGAGTTCACTGACTTAAGTGCAATGCGGTTACGATTAGCTGTTCATGAGGTGTCAACATAGCAAAGCGGTCCATCAGATATTTTGTAAAAAGGTAGTCCATGGGCCAAAAAGGTTGAGAGCCATTGCTTTACATCTATCCTTTTGGTGCTGTGGTAGACCTTTTCTCATTGGTTAGTACGTAAAATTAAGTACGAAGTCTTGAAAATGTTTTGCAACATTTTAAAAAGTTGTTTAATTTAATGATATTGATTTTGCATGAATCGCCAAAACCGCCCAAACTCACCCAAATCCATCCAAAGCATCGAGATAAGGTGTATTTTGAATTAGATTAACCAATGCATTCTGTAATCTGTTTGTTTAAATTGCATTTTAGTGTGTTTTATAAGGCGGCGAGAAAACATGCTAACCCCTCCAAATCCGCATTGCACCCAAGGCCTGTTTGTGCTCAAAACGCTTGATAGCGAAGGTGTGAGTACAGTTTTGACAAACACGTGGCTTAACTTGATTTCTTGAAGGAAATTACGTAGACCTCGTTTCAGCAGAAAATTTCAGATTTTGCCTTGCTCATCGTCTTTTGCATTATATATATCATTCCTTTGCTTCTGGTTAATGGCGTCACAAATAGAGAAGAGGAAACGAATGCCGTGTACGCAGCGTTTTGGGGGTTGCGCTAAAGTGTCATTGCTGCTGTTAACCAATTGAAAAAAACAAAACTTGACTTCAGTAGACCACATGGCTGTCCAGCCCGAGGCGTCAACTGTGTCATTGCACGTCACACCAGAAGAAAAAGGCAGAAGTTAGTACAGCTAGAAGGGAAATTCCATTGGAACGCTGCAATGCACTTTTTCAGCAAACGTCCTAGACCAGTTGCTAGTAAACTTTGTTGGTCCAAAACGCACCTCGGTACTTGCACTTGAAGCACCGTTTTATCTGGTGCAAAGCTCCGATAAATCAAAAACCAATGATGGCCCCCAATTTTCCAATACTTCGCATTTCAGTAAAAGCAATTATCTTCAAGAAAATTCCAGTGCGATTTTCCTAGAAACCTTTGCCCTCACTTAGGCAGCGATGAAAACATGTGCCGCTTTGTTTTCCTTACCTTTGCAAGGTTTAAAATCGAATGGTGACTCTGTGCTTTTGATTGGTCTCTACTTGGGATAATGCATACACCAAACACCACTTCGGTACATCCTCAAAAGAATGGCTACATTTTATAGAATTTGTTAAGAAAATAAAAAAAACGTAGAGAAAAAGCAAATTTTGCAAGAGCTAAATTCCTACTACTTTCGGCATTATTTTCCATAAACATTTTGTCGCGCGTGTAAACGCAATCTTGATGCTTGTGAGTCTGCTTGAGATCCACACTAGACTGATGGCACAATACTTTGGTCAAAAAAACTTTTTGCCTGATTAAATCAACAACCTTCTTCCAATTAAGCTTTTGAGAGAATTCGGTCGTTGCGATTACACCACTTCAACTTTTTTCCAAACATTTTTTAGCCCTTTTTTGCCGGGATGGATGAATACCTGCCTGAAAAAGGTTTTGCGCTGTGACTTTCGCTTTATTTTGTGCTTTGTTCTTAAAAAATCAATTTCAAGTGAAAGCAGTTTAGATTTTGAATTTGCAGCTTCTGGATGCTAATACCTGCCGTTCTAGCAGCTATCCAAGCTGTTACACGATCTAAATTTTCTTAATCAATATAATGTTATTTACCAGATTCTCACGGTTTCCAAAATAAATGTGTTTCAGGGTGAATAATTACTTCCGCGAGCAAGAATATCGCCGAGCGTTTTACTTCACAGTAGAACTCAGACGACTACTTGCAGAACAAAGTCTAAGCCAACTGTCACCTTGCGACACAGTTTGAAAGCGTCAAAACATTTGCATAGGACGTGCGCCACTAAAAAGAAAAGAAAAACGTCCGAGAGGCCTGATCTGTGGCAAACACCCTGAGTCTTCCCAGATGTAAAACTGATCTTTTTTTTCCAAAGAAATTTCAAATTAAAGCACATGCACAACCAGCATTAATAACTAGATTTGTTCTTGTCTACAAGCAATATTTCTGCACGCCTACGTTCATTTCACATGGCAAGAAAAACTCAATAAAATATTTTCAGTTTCCCAGGGCAGTTGTTCTCTCAATTATTTCCACATTTATACTAGTTATAGTAAGCTTGTTCTATTTTCAAGTATGAAAAGACAGAATTCCACAACACTTCAATCAATAACAAAGGAACTAAATTAATTACCGATTTCGATATTTGCCTGGTTTGGAATGTTGAAATTGCAGTAAAATTTGGCGATGGCTTTTGCCAACACTTAAAAGCAATAGTGTTTCTTGTATGCTTTCGAGGAATCAGTCGACTGCCATCTGCTTTCGTCTTTTTGCGATGATTCAAACTTGCACATATCTCTCTTCAAGTATGTACTTT
>JGI24022J15233_10002785_pt1 | contig 16719 bp, 10 predicted proteins | sample Ectturendosymbi2_FD_15233 | JGI IMG/M metagenome (IMG submission 15233)
CTGGAAGTCCAGCAAACGTTTAGTTTTCCTTTTTCCCTGCTGAGACATTATCAAATGCCTGAATGCTTCTATGTTAACAACTGCGGTTTTTGAGCTCTTACAACAGTTTTATCATGCTACAGAAATTGTTAATGTAGCCAATGGGTCAGCGCTTGCGCAGATCAGCCTTAGCAGACAAAATAAAGACAATTGTTTCGGATAAAGTGAACTATCGCGGAGCACAATCTAAAACATGCGTAGTGCACGAAAGGTCTGCAGAAAGTGGTGAGATGGTTTCTGGACGCAGACGATAACGGAGATTCCCTCCGAAATCTGATTATTACTTTTTGTCCCATTTGCAATGTTCCTTAAAACCCCTCTCTTGCGCACGCCATTGCTTAATATAGACTATCAGCGCTCCCAGCTAGGATATCGGAGGAAAATACAATCAACGGTACGACACAGGAGTTCGTAAGTGCAAAAATATCAGGCTGTGTACGTTAAAACAGGGAGCAAAACACAATTGTCACTGCGTCCGAGCAAGTTACAGCTGCAAAATGAGGCTGCGCTGATGTCTTGTGGAATACGAGCAGTCGAGCATAGAAAGTGTACGGCTGGACCGTCTGGTGCACACCCTGGTTTACAAGATCGAATCCTGCAATACTACACAAGAATTGAGAATACGCATGAAGTACGCAAGAAAAGTTTCAATTTTTATCATGCACAGACGTCCAGCAAACTTTTGGTTTTCCTTTTTCCCTGTTGAGACATTATCAAATACCTGCATGCTTCTATGTTAAAAAATCTGTTTTTGAGCTCGTGCAACAGTTCTGTCATGTTACAGAAATTGCTAATGTAGCCAATGCGGTCAGCGTTTGTGCAAGTCAGCCTTTGCAGACAAAATAAAGACAATTGTTTCGGATAAGTGAACTATCGCGGAACACAATCTTAAACATGCGTAGTGGATGGAGGGTCTACAAAAAGTGGTGAGGTGGTTTCTGGATGCAAACGATAGCCCGAATTCACACCAAAACATAATTATTACTTTTTGGCCCATTTACAATGTTCCTTGAAATTTGCATGCAAATTTATTCCGTGGTATTGGCATTAAGTCGACAAATTAACAAGCAAAAAAGTATGCGAAAACAGTTAATCTCCTTTGCGCAGGTACTAAAGATTTTGTAAAATGTCATGCTCAAGGGGGGGGGTTAACCCCAAAAAAACCCTTGCGTACGCCCTTGGACGTAGGCACATCGTGTATGGCTGCCATGCTTTGTGATGTAGATCGCAGAATATATTGTGAGAACACTTCCGCTGTGACTGATGGTAGAAATGGACAAGCCTTCAGATTTAACAAGCAAGCAATCAATCAATCAGTGATCATTGAAAAGACAGTGCATGCTTGCAGCTATAAATTTTGCGCACACGCAATCATTAGCTTCATCCTGCAGGCCCTCAAAAATAAATAAACACGACAGCAGCGTACAAGCTTGTATATTTTTTTCTGCAAGCCATTTCATTTTCAACTATAAGTTTTTGAAAACGTAGAACCTGATGATTGTGTCGCCGTGAAGTCAGTGAGTGCACGCCCTTTCTGTGTCCGTGCTTTGCATGCATTTGTTGATGAAAATTGCTTGTTGAAAAATAGTGGTTTGAGATATGCTAACTTCTGCCTCAATCACTGTCAAGGTTTGATTTGAAATCAAACTCTGCCCAAAAATCTGAAAGAGCGAAAATAAAACGCGTAACTCAATCTGTGAACGAATCAATAGCAAGACGAAGCGACTTAACTAGGCTCGTAGTCACGGGGGCACTGCCCCCCTACAATTTGTAGTGTCCAGAAAAATTTTTTTTAATGAAAATGAAAATCTTTCCTCCTAAAAATGTATTTTGCCCTCCACCCAAACCGTAATGCCTGGCTACGGGCCTGGACTCAAACCCAGTAAAAATGCAGTGCGGTCCTGGCAAAAACGTCTCACGGCAACCCGATGTATTTTAAAATATATTTCTGTGCAAACTCGTCTTTAACCGGATGAATGAAACCAAGACATCCATTTTTTTTGTCAGGGCCTGACCGCGACCAGCATGATCCACAGCAGCGACGACCTGCGGCGCCTGCGCGGCTCGATCGAGTGCGAAGGCCCGAATCGTCATCTGTACGATTTCTCAGGAAATATCAAGCTCGGCGGCGACGCGGAAAGGTGAGAGGCACCTTGTCCAGGCACCTGTGAAGTTTCTTTTAAATCGAACACGAAAAGCGGTTGCTCTGGAAATGTCGGAGCTGCATGCGACGTTTCAAATCCCGGCTGAAGCCACATCGATCTAGCATACGACTGACATACAGAAAATGTCATTAACGTGCTGTCAATATCTTTTTGATTGTCGACCTTGGCTAAGAACTGACGCAACCATACCAAACTTGTTTCGAAAACATGGGAAAGGTCAGGTAGCTGCGTGGGCGTGCTTGGCAGTATTAAATTGATGGGGGTGAAATTGATGACTTGTCACCCGTTTCCAACAGATTTTTTCAAACGTGAGTCTGTTAATACCCAAAAGTTATAAATCAAAGCTTTCAGCCTTGGCAAAACAGTTGTACTGTGAGCTATTCTTCAGCATTTGCAAAAAAATGTAACCTTCTTTATGTCGCACACGCTTCAATATCGTGTGCAAAATCCGAAGTATCCACGCTCAAAGTACTTGAGCGAAACGAAGTCTAGTAGGTTCACACGTACAGTATAAACTCAGCGACTTTACTGTTCTACTACGCAAGACCTGTTACGTCAGCGACATCAACGAAAGTGAAACGAAATTGAACTGAAATCTGTTGCGTTACTTTGGTTATTTTACACTTAACCGTGTGTAAAATTTTTTGAAGAAGGTTTTCATTGCGCGAAATAATGTTTGTGCATTGAAAGGTACCTTTGTTGGTCATTGGATCTGTTCATGTGGAGTAACCGAGGCTGCGTTCGGTCACACAGCTATACTGAAGCCGCTCTCCAAGTTTGTTTTTATTATGAAGCGTCGTGCAGGACGTTTACACCACTGCACTGAGTTGGGAACTGAATTGTGGCTTCAAAAAATGCCGGTGTCGTTTTGCAATGCACTCGCTCTCGCCTTAGCCCGTTTCGCTTCCGCACGTGGTGCACAAAGCGGAGGTGAACAGGAAGCGGAAAAAAACACGTTGAGTCGCGCGTGATTTTACCGGAGGCGGAGTCTAATAAACTCTTTTGTGAGCGGAGGTAGAGTTTGTTTTGCGTCGTTTCTTTTTTGAAAAGATAGTCACTATGCTTAAATTTTTTGTTTATGGAAAAATTTATGAAGTTGCTTCAACCATGTTGCTGATTACTGACACAAAAAGAATTATCTGATGTTCATCCAATATTAGGCAGGGAGTGGTGGCTAGACACGCGTTGCAATTCATGTTTGAAACTAGAGCATTTCATATTGATCTCTTGGCATTGTTTATTGACACAAAGTTGTCCAGCTGTCAATGATTAAACTGTGGTTACATCATCAAAAAAAACGTTTGTGATGGTCTCTTGGAGTTGGTTATAAGCATGCGTAAGTTCCTTGTTCAACAGAAAAAAATTTACGCAGGTAGGAACTACATATAACAAAACTGTCAAGCAACATGTATATATATATGATATAGTAAAACTCAAACTTTGCGTTGTCAAGGCGGAGTCGGACTTAAATATTTCGATGATTTGCGGATACGGAGCTAAAAAATAAAGATTCCATCCACCTCTGGTTCAAAGCAACGTTCTGGACTTTCAACAAGAAACTGATTCGCCGTTTTTTCAGAAACTACGCCAATTTTTCTCTTTAGCGCGATTGTTTTGGTTGCTTTGTTTACGGCTGAAGACTCGCGGGACAGCGTTAGATCCTCGTTCAATCGCTAGCGAACCTCACTGTGCTTTTGCCGCTTTTCCATGGATCGCCTAAGGAATGCCTGAAACTCCAGCCCGGCGCCAACCTGTCTTGCTGTGGTGGGATTGGCCAGAAGATCATTTGCCGCCACTAAAATCCAAACAGTTCCGCGCTTGTTTTGGCGATGATTGGATCAAAACTGACGCCTGAGGACTAGAAAGCGGCCAACAAATCTGAATAAAGTTGACAAAAAATACATCAAACCCGGACTGAAATTACGTGTTTGTCCGCTTTTTTGAGTTTCAAAGTCANACTTTGATCTGTTGAATGCTGTACGAAAGCTGTTTTTNTGCACACGCAGATCGATCCCGCTCGGTCCGGAGCAAATGTTGCTGCGCGGCGCCATGCTTCGCAACACGCAGTGGATTTACGGGGTCGCGGTTTACACCGGGCACGAGTCGAAGCTGATGAAGAACGCGAAACGCGCCCCGCTCAAGATGTCGAACATGGATCGCACGACCAACATGCAGGTAAGATGGCTCGTCACTGCAACTCGATACGCAAGCTTAAGATCAGGTGCAGTGCACTCGAATGCGCTCTTCCGGTTGCATTTTTATTTCGTCTCTGATTCCGTCAAGTAAACCAAGAAAACATTCGGTAGAACCGTGGATTTCGCGACGCAAAAACGTTCTCGTCGTATGAACCTGCATTGCTGCTTCGAGACTACTAACCCGCACCTATGCTTGAGTGCAGCGCGATTCTTTTTAATCGCGCTGGCCGAAATCAGCCTAACGATCGATTCCAGCATAGCTAATCTGGTGAAAAACGTTTTATCTTGGGATTGTGTCAGCTTTATAGTATTTTTTGAGATAGAGATAGACCGATATATCGGCCTGGCGGATATAATCGGCCGATATTTGGGTTTTGCCGATAAATATCGGTATCGGCCAAAACGGCCAATTTTAATCGGCCTCAGTAGGTATTGACAAAACGCTGTTATATTCCTTCACCCATGCAAATAACTTGCGCAAAAAAGCACAACAAAGCATGTCAGGACAGTTATCTTGCAGCAACGCTAGCAGGTGCGTTTTCATAAACAAGCAGACAAGATGAACCTTGGAGCACGGGTCGGCCGTCGCAGCCGAAACGAAAGCATCAACATTAATCAGATTAATGAAAAATCATAGCAAAATATTGAAGTTGCTGCAATTTGCAAAAATTTTGCTAATAAATCTTGATTTTTGAAGTTTATGAAGAAAAGGTAAGGCACTGAATACATAATACTTTTGATAATTAAGCAGATAACAAGATTTAAAAATTTTGAAATATCGGTTATCGCCCCATATTGAAAAATTTCATATATATTGTAAAATCTCAAAGAACGCTAATAATGATTACTTATCACTGACAAGTTATCAAAGTCTTACCTAAATTCGAATTGTAGAGCACCCTTGCTATTTGCAGAAGTACATGCTTTTTTGTTTCGAATGCTAATGCTCGGTTCCTCCTAGTTGACTAAAACATCATCTGAAGTTTAGTCGTTGCACTACTTGCAGTATGCGTACTGACGCAGCCCTGAAAACGTTGAGCGTTTGGATGTTTTCCACCGCTGTCGTTGAAGGCCAGTTAGCAGGAGTGCTTACGTGTGCATGAAAAAGTGGTTGCAGCTATTCAAGTAAAACAAGTGACGAAGTATAGAGATTGATTGACTCGTTTCCTATTTACGGAGGTCCAGTATTTACAGTTGCAGTCGTGGTCCTAGCAATCACAAAGCGTGGGAAAATACGCAGTTTTGCGGCTTTTGTTCTTCTTGCTATTTTGCATCTGACACGATGTAAACGCGAACCAAGTTGACGAACTTCCCGCTGGGCTGATCTGTCTTTCTCCATGCAGCGTAAATGAATTATTCATGAACAGGCTATCGCGTTATAGATTGTCCATCTTGCATTGCACTATGACGGCTGATAGTTTATACCCTTGACACAATGTGGGTAAGGCGTGTTGCTTACCGGAAATCGGTGATTGTTTCACGTTCCCGCCTTCGGCTTTATAATCACAGTTAAAACTGTAGCGATTGTAAAGAACATAAATGAAGACTCGCACTTAGTGATTTGGTTCGTGAAGAACAGGACAAAGGCCGAATTTTAAACATTAACGATTCAGTAAATTATAACGAGCTTGCTATAGAAAATTATTTTGGCAACTGACCAGGACCTCCAGCATTCGCGCTACCCACGATTGTGAGTTTAAAGTAACGGCGTTGTTGTGTTTATTTTCTTTTTTAACATGCAGCAATATTTTATGGTGGATGTCACTTAAAGTTTTAAACCAAATTCATGAAATTCTTCGATGCTCCTCTGCGCCAGATAGTATGCAAAGAGAAGGAACAATTCATTTTCGGTCGTGATGATTTTTTATCGAGCTGTGCTGGTTTCAGTCGGTACAGCTGAGTGGATCATAGCAGAGTGTAAATGATTTTTCGGCGAGTCATTTCTCAAGACCACATTAGTGTAAAAAGTAGCTGGTTTAGTTGCGGCTTTTCATGGGAGGTTCGAACACGCAACGGAAAGAACGCCAAGTCCACCACTGCAACGGGCAAGCAACATAGAGAACCCCTCTCGACCACGTTCACTTGGTTGTAGCTTGGGCGTAGCTGCCTTTTTGAAGCACTTCTTGACTGCGCGCTCTGTGCATTGTGACGCGATGCGCCGTCACACTAGCTATATTGAAAAATTCCTGAAAACACCTGGTGCGAATTGCGGTGACGAAAATGTTTTAGTTGGTGTTTGCTATCGCTATGCACATGCAGTGTTGCAAGTGCAAAAGTATTTTCCTGTCTATCACTTACTTTTGCAGTCGGTTTTGCAATCGCTATGATATGGCGGAAAGTTATGCTAATTTGTCCACAATTCTAGTGGTCGAAATCTTCAATAAGTTTTGAGTTAGAGAGGTTAAGGGTTTTAAGTGGCTAAAGCGTATGACACGAAACATGTAGCAAAGCACGAATTTTTGATTTTTGTTGTTATTTCTGTGGATATATACAACAATGTTCTGACCAAAAATTTGATTTACGCATGTTTGGCATGCAAAGCTGAACACGACGACACCTTCCTTAACTTTTTTCAGTGTAGTATAGAGTCTTGCCACCCAAATGTCTGAAATCCGCGGGGTTCCTACGGAGTTTTGAAAGTATTGGAAAAAATTTGGACATTTTCCAGACTTTTTGATCTTTTGACATGCATTCTGATAATTTTATCCTGATGTTTTTGATGAGATTGATAAATACCATAGTGCCTGAATTCGATCTGGGCATGTCATTCGGAAAAGCTAAGTCCGCAAAAACTCCGAAAACATTCTGGAAAAGGTATTGAAAAAGTCTGGAAATTTATATTCAAAGTTGCGTAGGAAGCCTGAACTCGTACGCTTGCTTACGATTTTTGTTAATTTTTTTAAATACCTGTATTTCTGTTTCGAACGAAAATGAAAGTCTTGGTGCTTCAGCGTACGAACAAAACGCCATAACCGCGATTTTTTACACCAATCCCGGATATCAATGAAACGCTTTCAGTTGTTTTCTTGTTCACGGCTACAGGCACGAACATCAGCCAATCTCTGTGGTTGAGTAAAAATCTTCTTGTGTTTTCAGATCTGGTTTCTCATGGCGATCCTCATCTTCATCTCCCTCGCATCTGCAACAGGAAATGCGATCTGGAAGAACCAGCACAAGAACAACTGGTACCTTGCAGATGATGGTGAGTCGTGATCAAACCCCCGTTTGATGACCGTTGATGTTCAGCAGAAAGATTGAAAGTCCTCTGCAAAGCACTGGTCTTGGCCAAATGGGTTCGATAAACAACAATTCATATTTTGTATTAAATGCACCAAAACGTATTCCTTGCTGCTGTGCGGTGATGGAGAAAGCTTCCTTGGTTTGTCCAAAACAAGTGTGAATAATAAAGCGGCGACATTAATCGACCTTAGTAAATATTTTGCACCGTTCCTGTCATCATTGTGAGCGAACAAACGACCTCTGACGCTATATCCAACCGTTGAAATGTGTGCCGTGCTGATGGTGTCGCGAAGTGTGTTGAAATTGTGCGCACAGGTAAAGGTGCGAGAGGATTTTTCATGACCCTGCTCACCTTCATCATCCTGTACAACAACCTCGTGCCGATATCGCTCCTGGTCACATTAGAAGTGGTCAAGTTTATTCAAGCCATCTTCATCAACTGCGTAAGACTTGGCCGTTGCTGATTGGTTGCGTTTTTTTTTGCGTGATGACTTCGTTTCGTAGGCTGTGACGAAATTACAAAAGTATTTCTTTGTGCGTTTTTGAAAAATGCGTATGTAATGCTTGTATTTGACGTTTGCAATGTTTTCTTATGTGCTCCGTCATTTTTCCGTATGTTGAGTTCGCGACAAAAAGGGCTTATCGAAGTTGTTGACTAAGTAACTTTTACTTGCTCACTGAATGTTCACCGCACTATAACCTTCCTTGTGTAACTGTAGGACTTAGACATGTACTATTCGGTTACGGATACCCCGGCTATGGCGCGGACATCGAACCTGAACGAAGAACTCGGGCAGGTCAAATACATCTTCTCTGACAAGACAGGAACTCTCACCCAGAACTTCATGGAGTTCAGAATGTGCTCCGTAGGCGGCGTGAAATACGGGTAACTCTTTATTGCACTCTGTGTGCGACTATAGTTTGTTTGGGACCGACGCATACGATTTCCCAGCAGCAGGTGTTGTGCGTTCAGAAGGCTGCAATCCAAACAGCAACGTTGTAGAACAGGGATCGGGAACCTTTTTGGCTAAGAGAGCCATGAAACCTGCATCTTTTTAATTGTATTTCCGTGTGAGCCATATAATATTTTTCAACACTTAATGCAACTAACTTGCTAACTAACGTGTGCATTTTTAAGCAAAATCAACAATTTTAAACAATGGTAAATGTTTCAATTTTGTTTTTGATAACATGCTTCTCACTGTTAATGCGACTTCCGGTGCTGCATGGTGTTGCTGATGGCTTTGTAGTCTGGTAGATGGAAAATTACAGAAAAAATTTCATTCGTAACAATCGTGTTAAGAAAATATCAAGCGAGCCAGATGCCGTCATCAAAAGAGCCACACCTGGCTCGCGAGCCATGGATTCCCGACCCCTAGTGTAGAACCTTGAGCGATGTCTGAGAGCGTTTGCCAAAAAAGCAGCAGCACACACTGTGAGCTAATTCGCGAACTGCGCGGTGACCTCTTTAAAATTGGCATCGCTTTGTTTGCGGTCAAGCTTTTCACAGCAGCAGCAAACCCTGACGAACCGTGGTCGTTAGTGTGTTTGTTTGCGACGATTCGTTCCGGTTGCTTGTGATGTAACGTTTCGGTTTGGTTGTGTGTGCGTTGCAGATGGAGTAACTACCGTGAAAGCTCTCAGCGATTCGAAGACGAAGCATTCACGGAAAAGCTGCGCAACGGCAAAGTAGGAACAGGCTGGCTGTTGTATTAACCGTTATTGGCGCGGAATCAAGTTAACCACTAGCCCTTCCGACGTCTTGTGCCAGAGTGTAGTTTATCATGAAGCAGTGCAAGTGGGTTACCACTGCGTTCGCCACGTATTGTTTATCGTGAACCAAGCAAGCGTTTTCGAGGAACGTGCCTTAATTCGAAAAACGCTTGCGTATATGCTCGAATAATGCCGGTGATCTGTCGATTCGGCTTCGTGTTTCATGTCATGCTGTTCCTGACTTCCGCTGTATGCGTGCAGCAGTAGCGCTTTCGTCAGGATTGATAATAATTCAAGGCAGTGGAAGATATCAATTAGAAAAAACAAATTGCTTCATTAAAGCCTGAAAATTGCTTCGGTAATTCGTGCGAACTCCGTACAGGAGCTAGGAAAAGTTCTTTACGGCCCTGCTAGTGCGATTCAACAAATGGAGGCATGCACAACACACGTCTTGTATTTGTTGTTTGCTTGCTAGCTTGAACTACGCATCACATTACTTCGCTGTTGTGGTTTTGTCTCCACAGTCAATGGTTTGGTAATTCAGTGAAACGCCTTGGAAGCGCTTTTGATTTGCATATGCTGTGAGCTAATTCGCTTCATGCTTTGACGTAGCCATTAATGTTATGAACCGTTTCAACTGACAGAGTGTCAATGCAGAATTGCCTGAAAAAGATTGGAAGTCCAAACTGAGACAGAAATACGAATAGCGTTGTAACTGTCCGGTTTTGGTCAAGAAACGTCACGGGATATGGGAGACGTGTTTACAAGTAAAGCGCGTGGGTTGTTTTCAATCCCGGTTAACAGTGCTTGGCAATGTTGTACACACTGCTTACTTAGCGCCTGGTAACCGTTGTAAAACGTTGGATTTGGTGATACAATTCCCTACGAGTGTCTGCATGGAGACTCGCATCTGATGACGCGTCCGGCGCTTTTTGATGAAACTATCCATTGCCGAACTACCGAAGGTGAACTCTCACTTCCCGCCACGTTGACACGGATGGCCAAGCAGGGGTGCTGTGTGCCAGCGAGTGTTAGTCTCAAGGTTTTCGTGCTTTTGAATAGGTTTTGGGAAGACGCGGAAGTCGTCGTGGGAATTTGGTCCAGGCAGAAATGCGATGACGATTATTTGACTCAGCCCTTTAACTTCCCCCCCACACGCCAACAATACGTGCTTATCGTCATCTCCCGCCGTTTAACTCTTTCTCCGAAAATGTCAATCGCTGGAGGCTCCCCCCACAAACCTAACAAAACGGATTTTTACTCACAGGAGGGCTATAACCGTTGCATTCGCGACTTCGTAACAATGATGTCCGTCTGCCACACGGTGGTGCCAGAGAAATCGCGTCCGGTTGCTCCTGCCGCCGCTCCGGACAATAGAGATGACATCGACCGTCAACTAGATTATGACGAAATTCAGTAAGTGTCAGTTGTTGAAGACGCCTGTGCAGTGCTGCATTCCGTTCAGGCTTCGGAATGTTTTGAATAATTCTACGGTACGATACAAGAAAAGGTCAATCTGTGAAGGAAGTTGATAGAACATGAACCGAACCGTTAAACGTTGCCCTGTGTGTAATTGTGATTCGTTCGTTTTGCAAACGACCAGTTTCAGCATCTCAGGTCGAATTCGAACTTTTGCTATATAAGATCTTCGTGCCGCGGATCGCTTTCTGTCTCCTACTTCTATCGCTAACGTTTTTCAAGTCTTTCGTTGATGGAAACTTATGTGCAACACCAGCTTCTGAAACCTCCGCAGAACAGTAGATTTTTTCAGCGCTTCTGTAACGTTGCGTCGTATCAGTCATTCCACCTCCGGCGTTTAAACAAAGTTTGAAGCAGTGAAAGAAAATCTTGTTATTTTTTTTCAGTTTATTTCGCTTGCACCTGTAAAACTTCCATGCGCCGTTGCTGTACCTTTCCTTGTACACAGTAGAAAAGTGCCTTGGCTGCGACGACAGTGAGTTCTCACGCGCGTACTTTCTCCGCACAGATATCAGTCTTCGTCGCCAGATGAAAATGCAATAGTGAAAGCAGCCCGTTCGATGGGCTTTGTGTTTGCCGAACGCACTCCGATGGCTGTCACCGTGCACTCGGTAAGCCTGCCCACCTGACTGACTGATTCCTTTCAACAGTAGTTCTCAAACTTTTTGAGATCGCGTGCCACCTGATGTTTTTTCAATGTTGGAGTGTACACATCTTGGTTTCAGAAGAACGTAATTTGCTCAAATGTACTTATGATTGGTATAGCAAATAAACGAAACGTTTTTTATTTTTGGAAGCGCGTGTAAAGTGTGGGCAGAAAGACAACCTGCTTCTTGCAGTGACGTAGCGCATGTCTTTCGACGCATGGTGTTGCGCGATAATCCACAGACTCGTGACTTGGCCACCTGCCAAGTTCGCGGAAAAGAAACGATGACGACCGTGTTTAAGATTTTTTGCATACTTTTTTGTCATAAATAAGTGGACTTCCACTTCACACCGGTCGTTTATTCGAACACAGTTGGACAAGGACGAAACGTACCAAGTGCTCAATGTCCTCGAGTTCAACAGCACGCGCAAACGAATGTCGGTGATGGTCCGGTGTCCGGACGGAAAGATCCGACTCATGTGCAAAGGAGCGGACAACGTCATTTTCGAGCGCTTGTCCGACAAGTCAAAATTTCGAGGTAAAAATGTTGTTACTGATAAGTTGGCAGTAGCTGTGAACGTTTTTTCGACAAAGTGACGGGGTAAATATTTCGTACTGTTTTTTAGTTTGCTGTAATGCATTACATCTATGGTCTAGATAGGTTGAAAAGAAATGTTAAAATGCCAAATGGTTTGCCCGGTATTTTTTAACGTACCAGCTTTTGTGAAGTGCGCCTTCGCTGTTCTCTTGTTGATGTACATCAGTATCGCGAGTGGCTGCCAGGGGTTCCGCTGAAGCATAGAAATAAAACATAGATGCGACATTTCCACCCATCTGTTGGATAGATACTTGTATCATTGCATAGGGTTCCATGAGCAACGCAAACATTTGCAGAAAGTTCCGCTGCAGCAAAAAGGTTGAAAAACACTGTTGTAGATTATAAAGGTATCTTGTTTGATCATAACCTGTTCTTAACTGTGCAAAGTCGCCCGAAGGATTCAGGTCAAACGATTTCGCAAATACCCCCACTCAAAAAGGTGGTTCGCATAATTTTGGTAAAGAAAAGTTTCACGCTATTAATTGACCGCAACCAAATATGCATCAGGCATTAGAATGGTGCATTTCTTTAATATTAACTGAAACCACTACGTTAGCTGCAAAATCCGGATATACTTGACAACCGCGCTCTATCCAACAAACGCATCTTTTAGATCTTTGCTGCCGTGAAACATGCCAGCTTACTAGTTCAGGCGAGGCCTTGCCTCTTCACGGGAAGTCACGAGACATTCTCTTCATCAAACCGCTGTCACGTCTTGTATTTTTCTGTCATTCAAGTGGTCGAGAGGGTGTTTTATACGTCCCGTCACTGTAAAGCTTTTGGCACTACCCGAGCAACATCCCCGACGCGCGCGCGTGTCAAAGAGCGTGAAGTCAGTTTCGGCGCCGTCGCGAAGATGTTTGTGCTGCGTCATGGAAAATAGTGGTGCGCAACAGAAATCTTCGGCCGCATTGACCACGTTGTCGATTTCAGTTGAGACCGAGGCGCATCTGCGGGAGTTTGCACGTGAAGGATTGCGGACGCTCTGTTTCGCGCAGGTCGAGATCGATGAAGACAGGTACCAGGTAAGTGCAAAAGACTTGGTTTGCTGGAAAGTTCTCGGATCGGTATTGATCGCGGCGCATATCTTGACACACCGTGACGCGACTTCAGTCGCCGTCTCCCACTTCTTGCTCGACGCTGACTTCCTTTCTAAGCTGCTGCTTCACGTTTTCGTTCGAAGCAGCCTCAGTTGCTTTTCTCTCTCGGGCACAATTATTTTCGCGCAGTCAACATATTTATTAGAGAGCCAGGGCACTGGTTTAGGACACGACTCGAGTCAAACGTGTGACTACGCTCATCAGACACAAATCTGCAAAGCATAAGCTGTGCTTAATCTAGGTCAAATGCATCACATAACGAAAAAATGACTGTCTACTGCGCTGTTCCTTTCGTTGCGGCAGTCTTTGTTCAGGTGGTCTCCCTCAACGAGAAACATCGGATAAAGTTCGGTTTGATGGCGTTCCATTTGCAGCTGCTAAACTCTGGTTGGCTCAAATTCTGCCCTGTGCGGACATGACGTGATTTCCGTTTCTTTCGTTAATACTTGAGCGAGGGTCGGCTTGAGCAATCGGTCTTTTTTGATTACAGCACAGATAACATTTTTTGAGCCACACTTGTACCTCGGCGCTTTGTGGCAAAGAGAGTATTGAAAACATGTTGTCAATCGTTTCCTTTTCAGCTCCCAATTATTTTCCGAAAGTTCTTTCTAGTCCCGGGATCGGCAACCTACGGCCCTCTACCCGGTCCACCAAGCAAAACCATCCGGCCCGCAGACCCTTTATAACTTGTAGTAACTGTATGGCACGCATAGTGGTGTTATATTTTATGAATCTGCCCTCTTTGCAACATCTTGTATTGTATTTTTTTGTACTTACGAGGAACTACTTACGAGAAACCGCACTGTGCTATTAATGTACTGTACGTCGTATTTTGGGCTCTCGTTGTGAACTGTGAAAATGTGGAGTTAACAAGTTCTAACAACATCATAAACAGTAAATCGAACGGAATTGTTGGTGGAAAATTAGTACGGCCCTCCATACCTTGCAGAGTTTGTTTTCGTCCCGCAACTAGAGAAAGGTTGCCGACCCCTTTTCTAGTCCTTTCAACCCTTATTTCTAAAGCTGCATATGACCTTAGTGGCAAAAGACAGATACAATTAACAGTTCCTCGTTGAGGTACCTAACGTTAAGTTCGACTTGACTACGTCAATTTTCCGTGCTGCTAAACGATGTGAAGCGCAGGCAGCATTTTCGTGAGCCACGCATGCGCTGGCAATTTGTTGCTCATAGACCATTCACTCTTGTAGTTATTCTTTTCCTGTAATAGCTCCCAAGTTAAGTCTGAAAGTGTCGTCTGGTCCTGTTCGTGCGTTTCCTTTTTGTCCAGGACTCAAACATCTGTTCGTTCCACATCAGTGCGTCATGCTTTTCTAGGAATCAAAACTTGTGTCGCTTGTCTGTTATTGTTTTCACTGAAACAAGCAATCTTCGCACATTGAGCTAAACAAGCAGATTACTGACAACTTCGTCGCAAACCGGTCAGTAATCCCCGAAGCTGCTGCCATAAGTTTCAAAATCTGCGACATTTCGTGCAGAAATGGAACTCAGGCTCGTTCTACGAAGCTAGCACTTCGGTGAACGACCGAGAAGCGAAGCTGAGCGCCGCGTATGAGGAGGTTGAAAGGGTGAGCGCGCTTTGATTTTGACCCGCTGGTAGCTTTCCGCCATAGCGCCCCTGTCCAGCTTTCTGACAAATAAAACGCTGTTGTCAATCTTAATAGCAATAAATTGGTCGTTTTACTTAGGGGCGGATCCAGGGAGGGGCGATTGGGGCGATCGCCCCTCTAAAACGTACAAAAGTAACTTTATTCACCATGATTTTGTACAATTTGGAAAACAACATCGTCATGTTCGAAATGTCTCATTGTTCGCGATACAATGCCATTCCGTCGTCTACTGTTCTGTCACAGTAGTGTTAACTTTTTAAGTATACTTCGTCTCTCTTACAGTAGCGAAGCAGTTATGAGACTTGACTACTAAATACTCATATCGTCCCTGTTCTTACTTATCGTTCTTGGAAAATGTTCACTGCAATGAATGCGCGAATTAGATGTATCGAAATGGTTTGTAACAAGTTATTCAGTTTACCTGTAAGCAATGGATCGTGGAAAGCGCACTTGCGTGCGCTGCTGGGGATGCAGATTACTTGTTTTGTGCGGCTTGTTGTGTAGATAGCGAACGAGATCTTGAGATAAAGTTTTATTTTCGAAAATGAAATAAAGACTTGTAATGAAATTCGCCCACGTTGGCGGCAGACACGTACGCCGTCTTTCGGCTGCAGATAGAATCTTATGTAGCAAACAAGAGCTGAAAATGGCCCATGAAATTAGGAAAAGACAAATATATCTTTCAATGACCTTCGGAAATGGCCTTTGACCAGGATCTACATTTGCTTGGCGCGTCGGCCATCGAGGACCGACTGCAAGACGGAGTCCCGGAGACAATCGCGACCTTGGCGAAAGCCGACATAAAGATCTGGATGCTTACCGGCGATAAGCAGGAGACTGCAATTAACATCGCCCACTCCTGCCGCCTTATCTCAGGCAACATGTCNACACTTATCCTGGATGACGACTCGTTGGAGGTACAAGTGCAATTATTTACCGAAGTTTTAGTCTTTCGGCTGTGTGCGTTTTTGTTTCTGTGCTTCTCTCCTTTTACTTCTCTTTTTCAACGTTGCACTCCAAACAATTTAACTGGTTTGTAGTACGCGAACAATTTTATTCAGGTTCAAGCTTCCAGCTTAACTTTTATTAAGAAGTGTGGTTTTCCAGACAATTTAAGTTCTTGCTTGTCGCAGCGTAATTGCGGTTGCTTGAATAAACTGTCACGCAACATCGGTTGCCGGCAAGATGGTTGACTCAAACCAACTACCGGTATTTGTGCTCTGCCACAGTGTTAGTGTCATTGGCTTTTCCTCTTGTGCCAAAAGCCGCAGCCTCTGTAAACATTGCCAGCATCATACGGGGGCAGATTCATTGTGAGTTGCGGAGCCCGTTAATCGCAAGTAAACTCAGATCGGGAAATAGTGGAAGGCGTCGGTGGTGCGGCTGGATNTGCATGCAATCTACGTGAAACCCCACTCTGTACCGATACATTGCCTACCCGTTCACTTTTAACGTAGCCCAAGCTTTGACCTTCGCTTGCGTAAAGATTACAGTGCAATACTGCGTAGCCTTTCACCTTCACTTGCGTAAAGATTACAGTGCAAAACTGCGTAACCTTTGACCTTCACTTGCGTAAAGATTACAGTGCAATACTGCGTAGCCTTTGACCTTGACGTTGCGCTGTACACGGTCGCTTTTTTTCAGAAAACCCGCGAAACGATGCGCGAAGCGATCGACGAGATCGGTCAGGAAAACGTTGGTCTGGAAAACGAGTTTGCGTTGGTGATTGCGGGGACGACTCTCAAGTACGCCCTCCTCCCTGAGCTCAGGTCCAGCTTCCTTGACATCGCCCTCTCGTGCAAAGCGGTTGTTTGCTGCCGGGTCTCGCCCATGCAGAAAGCCGAGATTGTTGATCTGGTTGGTTTAAATTTTTTGTTGTTGTTTTTTTTTTTTGAAAAAGAAAAACGTTGCGTTTT
>JGI24022J15233_10002786_pt1 | contig 16718 bp, 8 predicted proteins | sample Ectturendosymbi2_FD_15233 | JGI IMG/M metagenome (IMG submission 15233)
GGTGAGCCGCCCCCTGGCAAGCTAAACGTAAAAACTGGCCCCCTTTAGCTGACAATTTGAGTAAACCAAGGAAACATCAAAAACCCGCAGTTCCGCTGTTGTAGTCTGGTGTTGTGATTCGTAACAATCGCGTTTAGTGTGCTACAAAGAGCACTGTTTTAGGTAAAGTAATTCCACTTTTCAGTCAATTGGGCAAAGCCGTGAGTATTTAGGAAGTGACCCGGAGCCGGAGCTATCTCTCAAATGGCCATAGCTCCAGCTCCGGTCGTAGATTTTAAACTGTGCTCCGGCTCCTGATTTTAATCTTAGCTCCGACTACAGGCAAAATGCCCAGCTCCGGCTCCGCAGCCTTGCCTTGAACTACTTTGTCTATTTAGAAAGAAAGAATGTAGATATCATGTGTTCACCTGCTGCACCTCTATTGTTTCTCAGTAAAGGAAACTTCGTCTGCTACGAAATTAATTTTGTTAAACATGTGAAATACTGCACAGGCTCAAAGTAGATAAAACGCAGGAATTCTTTCGGAACGAAACTTATCATTGCACACAGTGCTTAATTTGGCACACCTATGAGCGACCAAGGCAAATCATGGTTTCATCATGTTTGCTACGGAAGATTTCGGCCAACATGGAAAGATGTTAGGAGGCAAAAAAGTGATTGACCTTTGTAATTAAAATTTGTCGGAAACTTCTTATAACCTAAATGACTGGTATTTTTGTATGATGCACGTGTCCCATTACAAGAAGAGCAAAGATATGAACGCATTGTATAACCTGAGCATACATCATCTTCAATTATTCTAGTGCAGCTATGTCCAACCGAAATCGCTTCCTGATCCAAAAATTACGTCACTATCTTAACCAGGACGGCACATTGAATGACATATTATTGATGGCCGGACCTTGAATGACTTACTTTGATCTCAACAAACTAAATTTAGTTCAAATATACCGAAAGCGTCCGAATCCTAACTGAAACGGTATATATTGTTTGGCTACGTTAACCACTCCTTAAGCGTGATTTCACCGACAAGTTTAGCGGCAATGGAACAAAAGGATAGAAATCAGAAACTAGTAAAAAGTTTTGCACCGAGGTGTCAGCGGACATGTGGAAATCTCCCAGCACGCGGCATAGACTTGATAAAGTGGCACTGAGGAGGACCACCTGTATCAAAAATGTCAAATATAAGTTCATCAAAAAAGGACAGGTTGTCAATATGTAGGCTACTTATACTACAGCGAAAATCTAAATTGGGCCGCCTAAAACTTTCGACTAGACCGCGGACCGGACATAGCTGCTCTAGTGCCTCATGAGGATCTGCCTACTCCTGGGCCATCTATGCCAAAATTAACTTCTACTGTCGACATGTCGTATGAGGAAAGTACAGATGCAGACCTACATGAGGCTTGCACAAGTAAAAATCTTTACTCTCCTTACCAGCAACAAATGAACGTCTAGATCCGAGACATCTGAGTGACCAACAAAAATGCAGAACTTTGACCTCATGATTAAAACAGAGGTATTTGACAGATCCTATACCTGCATATTATCCAAGTTTGGGAAGCGCCACTTAGGCTTTGAACATTTTTACAGTTACACAACCTCATTTTTTATGGTATTGCTCAGAAATATTTGGGCTTTTTCATGAAAGTGGAACAGATTACAACCTTCAAAATGACGCTTGTTCATAAGCAGTTCAGTTACAAGTTTGAAAGTCATCTATTGCTCCACAACGGCAATAACATTCTGTTAGTTTCTGTGGATCACTCGTTTTAGGTGAAAAAATAACATGATGGTGTTAAAATATTGTTAGACATGTTCAAAAACACGATTCTTATCTGTGTGTGGGGATTTTAAGACCTTAGCATTCTTACTTGGTCTATAAGGAGGGCGTATGAAGTAGTCATGTTTTCTCTACCTATGTACATGGGCGTCGTAAGGATTTTTTCCAGGTTGTGAGCAATAGTGGATTTTTTCAGGGGTAGCCAATATGATTTTTCCTAGGGGTATCAAAAGTGGTGAAATTTCATTTTGCCCACTCGAAACTAAGAAAACAACCTTTTTTGTTAAACATTTATTAAGAAAATGTAAAAAACTGAAAAATCCAGGGAGTGCAAGGCTCCGCTGCCCCCCTTACGACGACAATGCCCATGTAATAGCAGAGCTGATGATCAGTATTACATAAGAGAAGCAATGGCCACTTCGAGAAGAATTAACTCCTGGGGCGCACAATGCGATTCGCCAGCCTGTAGTTCAGAGAGACAAGGCTTTGTTGCCAACACTCCACAAAAAGCTAAGGCTTGTAAAACAGTTCACAGAGCCGTTGAATACAGACAGTGAAGTTTGGAAGTGTTCATATGCAGGAAGTGTTCCCAAAACTTTCAGAATAAAACTTGAAAGGTGCTATACTCATAGGACCACAGGTTAGACAAATGCTTGACACCAGTGAATTAGAAATAAAATGTCTACTTTAAAAAAATGCTCAGCAGTCATTTCTCAATGTTGTACATGTTCTTCTAGGTCAGAGGTGACGAACATGCGGCCCGCAAAAGAATTTCGTGTGGCCCGCGAAGCACTCAGGCGAGACCAGCAGCCTTGAACTTTCTTTGACCCGCTTCTAATCTTTTTTTTCGTTTTTGACAGGTTTCATAGTGTGACTAAAAAGTTGTGCGGCCCGCCACTCAGCGGTAACTGACAAAGTGGCCCGCGATAGCAAATAGGTTCGTCACCCCTGTTCTAGGCAGAAATAAAGAAGAATACTATGGAGATGTAATAGAAAATTTACTACAAGCTTGGAAGCAGAATGCCACAGAAAATGAACTGCTTGCATCATCAACTATAGATTTTTTTAAAGCCAAATTTGGCAGATGTGTGAGAGTAGCACAGCAAACGTTTTCATTAAGACATTCAGGAAATGGAGAAGAGGTACGAAGGAAAATGGGTTGAGGTAATGATGGGGGATCATATCAGGACCTGGATTCTCGATGATAACCAAATATACAAGAGAGAACACCATTGAAATTTCTAACATTAGTATATTTTACTGTATCACTGAACTAGTGGTACAGGCTAAAATTCTTGTTTTGTGAGTGCTAATGCATTGCTAGGGTTAGTCTATTCTAAACAAAGAAATTTAAAGGCCGAGTTGCTTTTTCACCATATCATTGTAGTTAATCAAAAGCATATCACAGTATGGGAAAAAACTTCTTTACTTTAAAAACACATTAACTTGCAAACTACATGAGAATGCCTATAGAACTCAGAACCGCCGCCTGAAAGTCTTCAATGGAGGGGCTATATACGTCTGTGTAGGAAGCTTGAGATTATAAGTATTGACAAAACATCCACTAATTTATAGTGTTTCATATTTCAATTTGGGGAGGCTAAGTCCACCAAAGCCCGCCGTGACGACGGGACTGCTAGAACTACGAAACAACTAATGTCATTTACGGATTCAGCTCGCCAAAAAACATAAAACAACATTAAAAGCTCAATATAAAAACAAAGAAAAACAAAAATTGGGTTGCTCACTGATCAGTGTTTCTAACTGCAGTCTTTAGCAACTTACTTCCAAGGTTCTTTGATATTGTCTTCTGATCTGGTGATTTCGCCGCCAACTCTCAAGCAATATTCTGTACTTTTTTCTAAGTTAAAGAACCCTGCGCTCACATGATAAGAATGGCCTTCACTGAGATTTATCCAAGTTGCAGATATCAAGGAGTTGAATTCTACGTTTGAAAAAAAAGAATTTGCTAAGACATTGTATTTAGTTCCGTTTAATTTGTTTTGAGAATGTAGTGCAGGTTTGTTCTAGAAATCACTTTCAGTTCACTAGAATAAGGTGGCAGGAAGATGAGATTGTTGTCAACAATGAGTGCGACCGTGGGCGTTGGAACGGGGGCCAGGGAGGCCTTGGCCTCCTCCTGGATTTTCAAACATTCTATTTGAATAAAATAGGGAAATAGTGTGGGTAATAACTTAATTAATACTTAATACTGTTTTAAATAATCTGAAAATTACTGTTGATTTTTCTGGACTACTGATCTTGGTTAGTCAACCACACTATGAAAAAAGCAACAAACGAGGCTCCATGGACAAAAATAACTGCAAAAGAAGAAATCTTCAACTTACTCTGGCAAGCTATGAGACACATGAATGATGAACTGGACAAGCTAACTAAAATCACACAGAACCTGGAAAACAAGCTAAATAGGATACGAAAAAAGATGGTTGAACACGAAAGCAAGTTGAATCAGCTTGAAGAAGAAAAAGAACAGCTACGCAATGAGATGGGCCAGAAAACAAATTTGATTATCTTTCAACTTGACAGACAAGAACAATACATTAGAAGAGAAAATATTCTTATTTATGGTATAGAAGAAGACAAGGGGGATAATGATGAAGAAGAAGAAGTGTTGATCTTAATAGCAGATGAGCTCGAAATAGATCTCCAACCTAATGATATACAAAGAGTGCATCGGCTGGGACAAAAAAAAGAAACAAGGAAAATCCACAACCAATCATTGCAAGGTTTATGGCATACAAAAAAATAAACGAGTTTCTTTGTAACAAACGGAATCTCAAATATATCGAAGGCAGACAGAACGTCTTCGTTTGCAAGGATCTCACACCTCTACGGTACAAACTACTGAAGTACATGCAAAAATCTTGTTCTGACACATTTACGTCCTGCTACACTCGAAATGGGAATATATAAGCCAAGCTCAAGACAACAGAAAAATGGATTGCGGTCATTTCACCCGATGATCTCTTCAAACACGGAATTGATATTGATTATAAACAGATGGGTTGTGGAAAAATACTTGTCATCTAACTCTACCGAAAAGATACTAGCTTCGCTGAACTCTTAAACCAAACATTCGATGCAAGCGACTACCTACACTTCAACAACAAACTACCAGAATCAAAATACATACGTAAGTGTGTTAACGTTTCCTGTAGAAATGCTTTTACTGTTAACAACACATGCATGGCTACTGGCGCAGCAATGCAAAGAATGTACTCAGTGCCGGATCAAGGCTTTCGCGGCCTCAAGGCGTATTTCAAGTATGGCCTGAACTAATGATTAGAGTAAGTAAAAAAACAAAAAAGCTTTATTAGTAAACATTTCTTTCTTAGCAAAATTTGGTAATTAGAAGTACAAGCTAAAAATGTTACTCGATTTACTTACATAATAATTACTGTGCCTAATAAATTAAATTGCAACATTTTTTTATTTAATCAGGGGTGGCCAAAAGGTCGATCGTGATCGTCCAGTCGATTGCCGAGTCTCAGTTGGTCGATCGCGCGTGATTTTGCATTGAATTGACAAGATAACTAAAAAGAACATTTTTCAATCAATATTCCTTTATGGCATTTTATGACATTTTCTACTTGTGTCTTTATTACCGACCGCACGCCTAAAGTAGTACTTAGCATGGGTTTCAATTCATGAAACTTGGTAATTATAAAGATCAAGACTTAAAATAAACCTCCATTTGCCTTATCTTAGTCTGCGCAATCTTACTAAAAAACTGAAGCAACTTGATTTCACTACACACACCGTGATCGAGAGACGAGCTTCGCCGGCTTTACTGACTAGTTTCTCGGCCACCAAGACGCCAGGGAGTCGCACTGCGTATTTTCCGCACGGCTAAAGTAGTACTTCGCACGTGTTTACATTAATGAAACTTGGTAATTATAAAATTGAAGACATGAAATAAACCTCCAATTACCTTATTTTAGTCTCCACAATCTTGCTAAAAAACTGAAGCAACTTCATTGCAGTAAAAAAACTGTGATCGAGAGACAGAGCTTCGCCTGCTTTACTGACTTGCTTCTCGGCCGCCAAGATGCCAAGAGCAGTCGGACTATGTATTTTCCGTATGGCTAAAGTAGCACTTTGCATGGGTTTACATTCATTAAACTTGGAAATTTTGAAGATAAAGGATTAAAATTAACCTCCATGTACCTCTCTTTAACCTCCGATGTCTCAGTTAAAAAACTTAGCAGTTTTACTTTAGTACACAATTTTGAACTACAGCTAAAACACGAAATGCTGCGTGGAATGAAAAAGTTTCAACACGTGACTGCAGAAGTTTCCAACTCTTTTTTCCTGCAAAATCACATTGAACAGCCAATAGGAAAGCACAACCAAACTTCTACGTTATGCCCTCGTTTGCCGACTGTAAACTGCTAGCACAGCACGCGGCACAATCGGACATCGTTTGCATACGCGACGGCCACCATTGTAACAGTCCTTGGACCTGGCTAAATCCGCAACCTGTTCCTACGATTCACACACAACCTTTCCCTAATTGTGTTTATTGTCGCCTCTAACAGATAGCTCTGATAGTCAAATTAGTACACGGTATAATGTGCGACTGTATGCTCAATAGCGATGTTAATTACAGAGAACAAAGCAAAGAGTTAGCGCAAAAACCTAAAGCAAGGAATGGAATAACCCACATAGCCAATCTGGGTATCATTCCTGATATACACGCCAGAATGAGATTGGCAAACAATGACCGCCAGATTATAAACAGCACATCACGTGATTAGACAGTTACAAAAAGAAACAAAGGCGCGGCGGCTCTTGGAGTTCCCGGGAGATAAACTTTACTTTCTATTTCTATTGTATTAAACCCCTCGAAGTTCTCACTTTCAGACAAGCCGTTCTGTTTTTAGACATCATCTGTCGTACAGAATTACTGGACGGGGGAACAGTCGTGAACACCCCTAAACAATAAATACTGCAGATTAATTTCGCAACAATAAGTCCATGAAAAAATATTTTAAGTTTTCCATAGCTCAAATTTAAATGTTTTCCTGACACAAGTGACCTGTATTTTTTCGTGGCCTCAAGGTATATGCCTAGTTTGCCTAATGGTTGATCCGGCACTGAATGTACTTCCAGCCTAAACCTAAATGAATGACTGTAAACAGCAATGCGCAATTGTTTCATGATTGTGAATGCTTAACAAATGGCAACAATCACTCTGATTGCGACCTCTCAATACCTCTTTCGCAGTATACTACACATTCTGACTTTGTGGGCCATGTTGATAATTTGATGTCAAATTATCTCTCCTTGGTACATTGTAAAACATAAGATCTTTGTATAAAAATACAGACAAGCTTGACGAAATCGTAACTCCATGTTCAAAACCACCAGATATTATAGCGCTGTCGGAAACAAGAATTAAGGAAACTTCAATTCTCGAACCACTTGCAGGTTATAATTTCATTAACGAAAATTCTTAAACGCAAGCTGGAGTTGTAGGAGCCTACATAAAAATAATTTGAAGTATCTTCAGCGACGTGACCTCCAGTTTAAAATATGTGAATGTGAAAACATGTGGTTTGAGTTGTTAGGAAGCAAAAAACGTCAGAAAATAATTGTCGGAATCCAAAAAAAACAACCAGAGTAGTAAACCAGACAGAGTCATGTATTGACCATATATATGCAAATGATTTATCCTCCGGAATTAACACCTATATTATGCTGCATGTTATTAGCGATCACTACCCAATTTATTTGACCGTGAGTAAAACTTGTTTAAAAAGATATATCAAATGTTGTGAACCTTAGCAGAACCAGAGACAGCTTTGACATTAAGGTTTTAATCAACAATTTCGGACCTCGACAGTTAGAGACCGGTCAACGGCAAATACTGAAAAGAAATGCAATATTAACTTAATAAGAAAACGAACGAAGAAGCAAAGCAGCAGCATCGAACACTACGCAGAGTAAACTGCCAAAGTCACTGGCGATACCAAAACGCAAGTGTTCGCAGGAATGTAATTGGCAGCCCGCGGGATAATCACGCGTCGAGAGAATAGCACACCTACAGCAGCTCTTATCCATTACATCAAACAAAGATTCTTTAGAGATACACGTAATGTAGATATTATTGCTTTTGACCGAGATCTGCACGAAACTTTAGATTTGTTACCGGTGCAATACTCAGAATGGAATGTTAATGAAAAATTTGATTTTGTTGCAAGGTCCATGAGAGGTCTTGCTGATACACACATGCCTGTTAGAAAATATACTGGAAGGGAATAAAAACTTAAACTAAAGCCATGGATAACACAAGGGATAATTTGTTCTATCACACATAGACACTACTTATTTCGCGTTTATAAAAGATCAAAACTACTAACAGATTTCGAAACGTACAAAAAATTTTGAAGTCAACTTACTCATGTCAAAGAATTAGCTAAGCGCAAATAGTACGAAGACCAATTTGCTCAAAACAGCAGAAACTCAAAAAGAATTCGGACCCTAACCAATGATATTTTTGGCAAAAACAAACCATCCACCTTTCCCCAAAGGCTAAATGTTGATGGACGAGTTTTCTCATTTACAAAATTAATTACAGATGCATTAAATAATAGTTTTGTCACTTCGGCACAGGCGAATTTTACTCTTACTGGCCCATCTAAAACTACTGGTGCAAATATAAGAACTATTTTATCCCACGCCAAGTACTTTCTATATTTTTATCACCAGTCACTCCTGAGGAATACTCACACTCATTAATAGACTCTAAAAAGTCATGTGGATACGAGCATATTTCGGTGCGCGTTGTGAAATTGTCAAAATACTTACTGGCACCTCTTCTATCAAATGTTATAAACGAATGCATATGTGACGGCATTTTTCCGGTCAATCTAAAAATCTCTAAAGTAATACCAATTTTTAAGTCGGGAGATAGCGAAATCCCTGCTAATTACAGACCGATATCAGTGGCAGCATACCTGCCAAAAATATTTGAAAAAGTGGTATACACAAGACTGAACAATTATTTCATCAAAAACAACTTGTTGAGTCAGCAACGAAACGGTTTTCACAATAATATTTCCACATCCCTCGCTATTACAGACTTGTACGAAAACCTTCTCTAAAACCTCGATAAAAAACTTATATCTTGTGCGGTCTTCTTATATCCAAGAAAAGCATTTGGCGCGGTGAATCACTCCATACTGCTGACAAAACTTGAGCATTACGGTGTAAGAGCAAATGCCTTTGAACCAATACAGTCTTACTTCTCCAAGAGAAAACAGTACGTCCAGGAGGGAAACACTAAACCATCTTTAAAGTCAATTATTTCTGGGGTCCCCAGGGTTCAATTTTAGATCCTTTGTTCTTTTTAATATTTATAAATGATTTACCTAATTTTAGTTTTGTAAAAACTACACTTTTTGCAGATGATGGTTTTAGTACAGAGCGAAAATAATCTGGGAAAATTACAAAACGCGGTTAACCGTGAAATGACAAAGGTAATGAATTGGCTAACCACAAACAAACTCTTACTGGATATTTCTAAAACAAAATATATGTTAATCACAAATAAACATGTAAACACAGAACCTTTAACAATAACTGCAAATGCTAATCATATTGAAAGAACTTTGATTTACAAATACCTTGTAATTGTAGATGAAAACTGACTTGGAAAGATCATTGTAAACAGTTGCGTTGTACTATATCCAAATATGTCGATGTAATGTATGAACTTAAACATTATGTGAATAATCAGGCATTATGTAATGTGTATCACAGCTTAATAAATTCACCAGCACAGTATGGGATCATTACCTGGGGAAGAGCAGCTTCATGTCTTCTACAACCAATATCGGTTGTTTTAAATCGCGACATGAGGTGTTTTAAACACAAATGAACTTGTGACTAACAAAATTTCTACCATTTATAAAACGCAGAAAATTATCCAACTAACAGATTTATATAACCTTGAGGTGAGCGAATTCATGTACAAGTATGCTGACTCTCAGCAACCGGCTACATTTATCAATTATTTAAAACTCATTACAGATGTCCATCCGCATAATACAAGACAAATCAAAACCCGACAATTTGCTTTGCCAAAAGCACGTTCAAACTCAGGCGCTAAAATGATAAAGTTCAGTGGAATAGAAATCTGGTCAAAAGTTCCTTTAGAAATAAAAAACAAACAGTGTTTGGCACTTTTTTCAGCGGAATACAAAAAATGTGTATTACTCAGCTACTAGAAACATTGTTTGTGTTCTTTTTATTGGTGTACATAAAACAGGTGCATTGACCTAACGATTTAACGCTGTTGCAATAGAAATAATCGAATCAAGAAGTTTCGCTGTTATATCATATTCAGTTTGGCTTCTGGTGTATTCACTATATTGGTCGCAACGAACGCTTGGATGAAGCAGTGAGGTGCCTTTAGTCTATCAGCATAAACCAAACTATGCCTACTAAATTGCAAACGAATTTCCGTTCTCACGCGTGACTAGCGACGTTGACTGTAGTCTTTTCCGTAATGTATGTTTGCACGCCTAGTTCTCAACCTGTTTAAATCCCGTGACATCATTGTAATGCTGCACTATAGTTTATAAGTTTTGACTCATTTCCTCTCTAGCATTCATGAATATTCTAAATAAGTGAAAACAGAAAATCTTCAATGTGACAACGACAAACCATTTTGCTCTGGTGGCTTGCTTGATTACAAAGCATCTTGCTTCAATAAAACTTACAACCGCATATGGCATATTAAACTTTATATTCAGAGCAAAAGACGTTTACTTACTACTGTAAACTGTTCCCTTTTCACGAAAAGTAGCTTCGTCCTTGGGAGGTCTGCAGCCTAAATGACCCCTGGTCCTTCACAGCCTCCAATCACCCCCATGCATTCTATAAATCGGTGCATTTGAAAAGTCATCATAGCACTACATTATGAAAATGGTGATGGCGTCAATCATGTGTATGCCCTTTATGCTTGTGTTTCATCAAAGCAAGTATATTAGCGCTATCAAGCGTACACGTTTTACTACTTCCACGTATATATCTACGAGTTCATACATGTTTTTGTGAGTTCCTTATCATTGCGATGTATGCTTATACCTGGCGCGTTGCATGTGGGAGTGAAGACGTTATGCACAATAAACCAACCATTACTATATTTTCCGATTAACTTTTCAGTAGAAAAATGTTTTTCTCTTAGTTTCGGAGTTGACAAAACAAAATTTCACCACTATTCCCCCAATGGAAAAATCCTTTTTGCCATACCTTGGAAAAATTCACTATTGACCACCTGCATGTAAAAAATCCTTCCGACGCCCATGAGTGCAACTGCGAAAAACACTAGCAAGAGTATTTTGTCACAGATGGTAGTTACTACGCCAAAATGTGAAACGGTAAACCGCTTAAGCAATCTGTATTTAGATCGCAACTGCTTTAAATTCTTTTGTTCGTGTTCGTGATGTGGATGAACGACATCTGGAGTTAACAAATTCAGATCTAACGGATGAATTTTTACAAGTAGAACTAAGATTTCCAACACTAAGGTATTTAGGGAAAGAATAGTCTCACTTACGAGACACTGTTCACGACTTTATTTCGTTTTCTTCTTGTAGTTAGTTTTGCTTCGGGAATTCTGAAACTGGTATAGCTCAGTTCCTTTTTAACTCTGTCCTGAATGTACTGTTGACTGCGAAATATAAAGTTACAAGCCAGACTCCAACATCGATCATTGCTTCAGCGGTCTGGTCGGTTGGACGTTACACCATGGCATATGTGGCTTACCTACAACTTGAGATCAAACAGTAACACCCAAACCATTGTCTGTGGCTGCGTCGAGCTGAAATTTATGAAACAGGTGTTGCTCACATGTTACAGTTTCCGTAAACAATTCCCACTCAGCAGCCTTGCTGCGTGTTTATGTCATCCTGAGGAACGCGATGTAGCTGCATTTGTAACTCTGACGTCTGAAAAGGTTTTGTAAAGGCGACGCCTCCTAGTTTTTTTTATATTAACCCAACGCGAAAACTTTAAAAATGGTCAAAGTTACTGTACAAGTATTACACTTTAGTCTTGCAGACTAACTATTGTCAGTCTTGTAGTTTCGCACTCGGCAATGCAATGAGCTTCTACATTCACAAAACGCTAACATTCCAGTTATTACAATAGCTGCTTATCGTTGACTGTCGACAGTTTTGTGGCAGAATTTGGGTCATTTCTGTTGCCCAAAAGTATTCTTCTCTCAGCATGTGTGCGACCAACTCTACGTATGAGCGATTTTCATAAATATCGAAGAGTAATGTAGTCGGTGGGGAATACAAGGAACTCTGTCCTTCCACTTTCGTCAAAGAAGGAAAAATGCTTCTTTACTTTTCTATGTGGTGTCAAAGTTGATGTTTTTGTCGTTTTTTTTTTTGAAACCCTGAATAGCTGAAATTTTCCTTTCTGTCAACTGCTGGAGTTCAGGTCTTCGTTTTTTCGAGGGGCATTCAAGCTCTCAGATTAAGCTGCCATGAACTTAAAGGCGTGAATAAAAGCAGTTCCAACAGACCTTCCGCCGAGCACCCTCTCCCGTTTATCCGTTTACTTTCCTACTGTCTTAATTGCGCACTCTTTATCTCCAAGCCAAGCTTGCTAGAGGATGTGTCGGTAGAGAAATGGATAGATAAGCTACACTGCGTGCTTGTAATTGACCGATTAAAAATCATTTCTACTTCAAATATTCATCGAGATTCTTTTGTGGAAACAAAAAACTCAAGATCAAAATCAAAGATTTCGGGGCGAATTAAGGATGAGTAGGACCCATACCTAGATCATTTTACAGAAGATCAGAGCTGTCCAAACGTTTTTCAAAGAGGGTCAAATTTCAAGTGAAGGCGTTCGCGGGCCGGCAATCCCTGCAGACATTTATGGTTTAGCTTAGACCAGGCATTTCGCTTAGGATTTGAAGCAAAAACACTCCTTTGCGACGGCTTTCGTGCTCGCATTCGCTCTCAGCACATCAAGCACAACGAGGAATGTCTTAGGAAGTTAGAAACTGCCGTCACTTAGACGCAGATGCATAATCCAGGTTTTGCCTACCGTATACGATACAATCTGAAACTAAAGCAACGGGCCATTTAAAATGTACTCGCGGGCCGCAATTTGAACACCCCTATTTTAGATTATTGGGGCCTCAGTTGCCTCCAGTCTTTCGTCACAATTGCGATTGAGAACAACTGGTTTGTGTGCTATAGATTGCAATGAAATGGTTACGCAGTAACATGTTGACGAGGTACTTGATAAGTGACGACCATAGGTGGACGGGAAGGCGTTGGACATATGTGGCGCTGAAAACACTTGCCCCAATTAAATGCCACTGCCCTGGACTATGACGCCAGTCTTTGGTTTTCTTTTCCTTTCAAAGAATACGTTCACTGAGTGAATTTTTCTGCAATTTTGTGAATAAAATATCTTCGGTTTTATTGCACACTACGAATCTCTTTCCTTGCTTTTCAAATAGTTATTGCCTTTTCCTAAAAATTAAACGACAATGGTTTGGCTGATTTTCAAACGTTTCACATTATTTAGCAGAGCTGCCCCTTCTAACCGCGATACCATGAGAGCTGGTCCATCTGGCCTCTGCTTTAAACCAACCCTGGCTCGAAATTATTTTTTCCAGGAATAATCCGCTTGTAACTGTGTTAAAAGAATTTGGTTAATCTCAGGCGGGTACCCGGATTGCTTTTACTGTTGGATTAGAATTGGCCGCAGTGGGAGGTGAGACAAACAAACATGCATTCAAATTTTAAATACCGAAAAATCTCAGGCCAATGTCAATCTCCTGAAACCATTTGAATTGTATTTTTTCATTAAAACACCAATTCTTTTGAACACAAAAATCAGGTCAGTGAGGTTTGCAAATATGTTTGTGTCATTACCTGCAGATTTTCCATTGGTGATATTCTGAAGAATCAGTTCGTGGTGGTGCAACTCTTTCAAGATGCCCTCCACCTGTCATTACAAGCAATCACAATCAACTCCGAATTGAGTTGAAACTGGAGTATACAGAATGTCCTAAGACTCAATTTTTATCACGTGAAATACCACATGTATTTAAAATGATAAAACTTGTCCTAATTACATTAAATCAATAAGTGAAGCGGAACTGAACAAAGTTTGAAATCAAGCATCGATATTGTGCAGCCCAAATAGAGCAATACATGACCCCAACGGAAAAAATGCTGCAATTCCACTCATCAGCAAAATTTGCTGAATTTGCTTCAAATAAGAATATGCGACTCGGTGTTCAACAAACGACTTACTTTTAAAAATGTGACCACTGCCATCACGGTTGCTGTTCCTGACGCTACGAACAAAACTAATACAGCGATGCAGGAGCCTTTGCAGATATTTGAAGTTTCTTTTTCACTTTCTGAAAAAAAAGTCAGGTATTTTAAAAGCTACCTTATCTTGCTCAAGCTTCATGCACATGAAAACGAATTGTAAAGAAATGTCCAACAGTTTAGAGAAAACGTAGAAAGAATAAACTGGTAATATAAGCAAATGAAACCTGTTTTGTTGATTTTGTTAGAAATGACTGCCGCCCATGAGTTTTCATAGATGTTGTTCATTGCAGTTTACTTGGTACTGCCGCTTTTCTTTGAACACAGCCTCAACAGTTCAGATATATTTGTGTCTGATTACGGCCAGTCAGAAGTGACTATCAAAGACAACAGCCTTTTCAGGAAGCAAATATCTAAAACTGAGAGACAGAAATATGTTATAGCGTAACAAGGAAAACAGTGTGGGTGCCCGCGAACGGATGCATTCAAGTCATTTGATGCTGACGTAAGGGTTGATCGATCAAGCCTGAGGGTGTTGCTGATGCAGATATACACGTTACGGACAGGTCTCAGATCTTAGAAAAAGAACTACATGGCGTTTGCTCCAGTACTGAGCGATAACGCCGATAAGTATTTTTTATTCACGATTACGTCAGTGAACATGATTCAATAAAGGCATTTTGCAGTACATCATGCCAAAATTCTAAAGAAAAAATCTTAGTGTTTCAGCTTGTGAATTGTTAGTGACCATTGGTGGGATATGCTTCTGCGCTGAAAAATACAAAAAGCACTGTTTCATTAGTTGAAAAAAAGGAATAGTCTGGTTCATCAAAATTACTGCATCGTTTGTGAACTTCAGGAGAATCTGAACAGTAAGCTACCAAGAGTTTTCTCGAATTCCAGCATTTGGAAATTTGGCAACAAATTTACTTAAAAAGTTACTCCGATAAAATTAGCTAATGATATGCACTGAAACAATGGACAACATCAACAATCGAGTACAAGTTTTTCCATTTCACAAAGATTTAGTTTGCTTGCCCCTTCGCCTGGTATTGCGCTGTTACCAGACTTTCACTTTGAAAGCTTTTTTCTGCATGGAATTTTGGGGGCACATAGCCAGAAATTTTTGAGAGGGGAAGCACTGTGATGCTAAACAGGATCAAATTATAGGATAGGCCTGCATATTTGTTATTACATGTCTTCTATTTATACTATGATGCACAGGAGCTTGCTAGGCAAGTTGGAAATACTAAATAAATTTTGGTTGTGTGCATGGACGTCTGCAGTGGGGGGCAAAACGGGCATTTGCCCCTCCTGGAAATTGGGACTAAGAACCAAAAAGTTCTAGAAAACCTTAAGTCAGCAGCTTAACAAAAAGAATTGGGTGGTAAATCATTGTCATTTAATTGACGGCGATGATTTAGAGATGTCGTAATGAAATGCAAATGTAAAAGAAAATTTGCAGGAAATAAGAATCAATCCTATCGTTCAGTTATCAAAATATTATTACCGAAAGAGCAAACTGAGGTCGATCAAAGCATGTGCGCCGCGATGAACGTTTTCTTTCATTAGCGCAAATTGATAAACTTTACCATATAAAGTTTACCATAAAAACTTACATATAAATGTTAACAAATTTAAACTAAGGTCTACGCTCCGTGGACGCAGCGGTTAACATCCATAACCCACTAACTGCACTACTCTGTTTCGTGACACCCCCCTAAATAGACTCTTCTAACTGCACAATTAACTCCATCTGGCTGTCTGAACAGCAGGCTGCGCAAACGTGTAACTTTGGTCGTAAGTACCAGAGGAATCTTGCTGCTATCCAGTACAAATTTAGAGAAGGTTACCTGGCCTAGACATAGTAGCCTACATTTTTTTACAATCACTACACAAAATACGTTGATCAAGTGGAAAGATGACTTCTGGACGTGTACAACTAGGCATGTAGCAAGTGCCGGATAAATGAACGTGATGCCCATCAGGATCAGGGCAAAGTCGTGACCGCGAGGCCCCCGGCATCCTTAGCGCAAGTGCGCAGTTCGCTCCTTTGTCAGAAGATGCAGGTTGCGAAACTTTTTAGCGGATTGTTGTACTCTTGGTCTTTATTGCGAAACAATAACACGGGAATAGATTTTCAAATGTTCACTTCAAGTCAGTGGTGCCACTCCTAGTGTTTTTCCACTAGATCTAGTGTTTTTTATTTCATCTAGTGTTCTAGTTATTTTTATGGCTATCTAGTGTTTTTATGAGTGAGCTGAGTGTAATTAATTGCACGATTTTGTGTGATTGCACCTGTAATTGAGATCTTTTTATTTAGTGCAATTGTAATTTGCTAAAGATTCTACCTAATTAAATCTTAATTTACAGAAGACAATATTTTATGTTTTGAGCTAAACCGCTGCGAAGTCAGTTGGTCATCTATTAAAAGTTTCCGTGACCTGTACAAACAAGCACAAGCATTGCTGCTATCACTCGTTTTCTTTGTCTCTTGTTTACAAGGAGTTGCGATCCCTAAGCCAGAGAAGTCACTGGAGTACCCAAAGAACTATCGTCTTAAATCTCTGCTGTGTGTCCCCTTAAAAATCCTCGAGAGA
>JGI24022J15233_10002790_pt1 | contig 16714 bp, 6 predicted proteins | sample Ectturendosymbi2_FD_15233 | JGI IMG/M metagenome (IMG submission 15233)
CTAAGATCACGCATTTCCGACGCCCATTTAGAAAATGTTCTGGTTCTTGCTTCATCTGACTTGTCACCAGATGTTGAAAAACTTTCACAAAGCCAGCAGCATCAAGTGTCACATTAAAGCTGTGTTGTGCAAGTGTAAATACATATATTTTGCTCTTTTTGTGATTGGTATGATTGAGATTGTAGCAATGTAGCGTAATATACTGAAGTGAGTGTGAATTATAGTATTAATAAAAATTCCGGCCCGCCAAAGAGATGTACACTCGACATTTGGCCCGTGGCTAGCAAAAGGTTGCCGACCCCTGCTGTACACAATCGTGTGTTTACTAATCACGCGTTTCTAGCGCATTGGTAACGCGAGTTTTAAACACAGATGTGCCGTTCACTGTTTAAAATTGTTCGCAGCGGGCTTGTTTTAACGAAAACGACATGGCACACCTCAACCCTGAAGGCGATGTCATGGAAATGCACAGTGCTTAGTCACTAACCAATCATTGAGCCCTACAGGAAACCTGATGAGGTCAACAAAGCCAAGAGCAACAAAAAAAGTTAACAAGGGCAATACTACATGAAAAATAACACTGAAAAACACTTTAGTTTTAAATATTGAAAAAATGCATTACTTATTAAGTGCTACTTAGTGTTGCTTTGTCAGCCTGCACGAAATTGCAAAAATTATTGCCTTATGATGTTAACCCAATGTTGCAATGCATTCCAAGAGTGTATACGTTTCTTGGTGCCAAGAGAATCATTTCATCAGGACATTTGTTTCTTTGACAAGCAGCACATTTTATTCGTTTATACAGCGGTTTGCTCTTCACTCTAAGAAGACCTTTATTTACTAACTTCGAATTTCGAGTACTTTTAGAAATCTTCATTTTTCACTTACAACGTGGATAGTCTCTATATTGATGAGAAATTTTCGCAGCTTTAATGTTAATTTTTTTTGTAACGGTTATACAGTATGTTAGTTATTTAATAAGGCTGCCGTCTCTGCAATGCACACAGCGAAATGGATTTTACCGATTACAGCTGCAGTTGTTTCAATCTACATCCAGTACTCACTTTCTTGTCAGGTTTAGCCGTTGAATATTGTTCAAATGCTTTGCCCACATGTCTGCTCACTCCTCGATTTGCTCCACTGGAGATTATCCAAGCACCTAAAAATCGATTGATTCACAATGTACCTATATACAATGTCTGGTAACTTGGCGACCACATTTGGAAAAAGTGATGATTAAAATTTAGATAATTTTTCACGATTCTTATATTTTGAACATAAAAATGTTTGTCATATTTGTTGTGACTTTGGTTTTCAAGCACGAAAACGCTACAGATTTGAAATATTATAGTGTTCAACAGTATTTCTACGTAATCGTTTTTATTTGCTCACCTGTAGTTTCAACTAATTGTACCAAATCTTTTCTGAAAGCTTTGATATGTTTCTGTGGGATCGTAAAGTCAACCTCGCCCCCAACTGCAGAAATAACAAGAGCTGGACTGGAAAGATTCCACAAGCCCTCAATGCTATCCAAAAGATTCTGAAGATTTTCTTCACTTTCAGCTTCGCTGGCGTTGCACACAACGTACTAAAAACACAATTCAGGCGTACAAATTGACCGAAATTAACTTCAAACATTTCACATTTGCAAACATTGGTTATGAAATAACCTTGTGTCAAAATAATAAGTTGATGAAAGCGTTTTAGTCGGTCGGAAACAAACCAGAAACACTCGTTTTAATATTTATACATTTGTCATTAATCGCTTCCATTTCTTTCGATGGGGATAAATAAAATAGCTCCAGGAGTACTTTGAAAATATGCCACGTATGATACACGCTACGTTTTTACTACCAATGTATGCAAGCGCTGATTTTGCTTGTTTGGCCGTAACATTTTTTGATGAAAGCAGTCTATCGAGACATTTTTTCATACATGAAGTCACTGTAACTTTTCGGCATCACAATGAGTGGCGATTAATAGAGCAAACCGATGTTGTTCAAAAGTTCCATGACATTTGCTTACACCAAGTTCTCTACGCCTCTGGGCCTTACCTCACATTATGAACTAGTCATCACCCCCGAAGTTCTCAGTCCAAAAATGTTGCAGATTGAGCATAGGAATATATAGATATAATCAGGATTTTTTAAGGCGTTTTAGGGACCCGATTCGGGTCCCTAGAATTTCAAATCGCGTCCCTGGAATCAGAGAAAATTATCATTGGGTCCCTAGAATCAGAGAAAATCGGGTCCCTGGAATCAGAGAAATCGGGTCCCTACTGGTCCATCCCGTGTACCTACCATTTTCCTAAAAAAAAAAACTGATATAATTGTAAATGTTTTCAGTTTTCAAATTAGGACAATACTATTTGATTGCAAAGCATTATAAACGATGAGCCTTCTTCTGCAAATCTTACACATGTAGCTAGGTTTGTTTTGTGGAGCAACATTTTCTCAGGTGAGACTTATTTTCGTGAGCGTTTTCCGCGTAACAGTATCGTGAAGGCAAAACGTTCATGGTGAGAACTGACGTGGTTATAAACTGTATAGCAATAAGTGTACTGATGGAATATGTTAGCGGGAGAACTGCCACAGCTAAAGATTTTTTTGAGAAAACTTTTCTTGAAACAGCTTTTGATCAACTGGATCTTGACGACAATTTGCCTAGTACGAATGGTAGTGACAAGAAGGTGGTAGTGGTAAAAAATGCTTTGAGTTCAAAGACATTGTTATTGATATTCTTCGCGCGCCTCAGTTGCAGCGTCATGTGTACGGAACCAGACGCTTGTATTAGGCTACTAATTTTTACTCTGTGCTGATCCTTCGGTCGGCATCTTGATTAAAATCGAAAAGTTATAATTTTTGCAAATGTTGCGAAGAGAACTTTCATCTGAGACCATTTGTGAAAAATTTATACCACGGTTGAATAAGCATGATGACGTCACCCAATGAAATTTCATGAAAATTGCCCCCGAAATGAAGAGCTGGTAACGCCCCTGCCCTCAGCGGCAAATTAAACGTGGCACAAGGCTGAATAACAATCAAGACTCCATTTTGATTTATCATTTTTCCAAGGCTTAAGTTTTTCTTGCACGTTTCGGGTTGAACATCTGATACACCAGCTATGCTTCTTGATTGCCGGGGAAAAATTTGTTCTGTTTGGTCGAGCCCTTGATTCACAGGTAGAACATCAGTTACGCATTAGTCTTCATAGTTTACTGCATTGCTCAAGGTTGCATTCATTCAAGGTTGCATTCAGTTGGGTGGTTTAATCCTTTTATGACTAAATCCTGTTCTTTTGAAATTAACTTCGTCACGTTGACTTTCCGGTCTTGATTCTCACGTGGTTCATTTCAAACACGAATATTGAAATCTTACATTTTTTCTGGTCAAATTTCAAATTTGTTATCTGAAACACATGCGCTGTGGTATACCCACAAGCATTGGGTCAATGACTTTTAATGTCTTTGTCACTTGAAAGGGCCTCAAACAATAGATACTATCGATTTAAGCTATTAGTTTGAAAAAAGCAGAAAAACAGTAATCAAAAAAGCATTGCCAATGTTATGTATTCAACCTGAATTGACAACAGAACGAAAGCTATATAATCAAAAGCACATGTCCCTTCAGGAAATGACTACAATTTAAAGTAACCTTGGCATAACGTCTCCGACATCCTTCAAATATAACTTCTCCAGATACACGCCCAACATTGTTTGACGTCATGTTCCACCAGAAAAAGCAAATTAGACCAAACTGTGAAAAGTTGAATGCTTTAATTTTAAAACGTTTTTTTTTTTGTCTAAAAGCAATGTCACTCTCTTTTGAAAAAAACAACAAGTGAAAACGTAATTTACAAACATAAACGAAAGGATCAGTTACCTATACTCACAAGGTAGTTCACCATAATCCATAATCATAACAGATATACTTAGACTGTATGTCATAACAGATCTACTTTATATAAAATGTGTATAGCTACACGTGACCATTGACGTTTCGCTTGCAACGAAGATCTGGTTTTATCAAAATGTTCTGTGCGTTTGCCATTTGTAAAAATCTATTTAATTTTTTCTTTTTAATTTTCTTTGAAAGGCTAAAACAACGCTGGTTACATCACCAGCAAAAGAGTAAATTACTCAAAAAAAATTTAAGAACAACATAACGCAAACGGCATTCAAAGGTACAACAATTTCACTGAGTCAATATAATTAAAAATAATTTCGAAAAAATTCGTTTCAAAAGTTCATCAGTCAGTTTGTATTTTTCTTGTTTGTGGCTGATTTGGATTTTCCTACTTTAATGATAGTTAAATATTGCCACAACGTAGCCACAAGCATGGCAAAGGCATTTATTGGCTAAAACATTTCTTTGATGAGCTCCCTAGAGCAAATAACCAAACAAGTGGAAGCTACGGCCAGTTTTGGTTTCTACGCTAAATAACTAAAAACATACTTTGAGGTTTCACTAACTTTCTTTAATGTTCAATGTTTGTAAAACGTTTTTTTATCAACCAAAATCACTTCCTTTTCGCAAACGCAGCTTGACCTTTCACCGACACCAACCAATCAACCAAGCCTTTCACTTTCGTGACGTAACTAATTTACATGCAATTAAATCTCAACGCTTCACGTCTGCGTAGAATGAGACGGAGCGTTGTATCAAGGATAAAATACAAGGCGTGTCACGGAACATTCTAAGGTAAAACCATTGTGTTGTCAACCTGTGATCTACCCCACTGTCAATCTTTAATCCAACTGTTTAGACCAGTGGTTCTCAGCCGGGAGGGCACACGTTCCCAGAGGACGTCTGTAAATTTCCTATGGGACGCGATGGGACGCGATGGGGCGCGATGGGGCGCGAGCCCTTGCGAGCTCAACAACATGGAAAGTTTGATAAATAAATTGACCAATAAATACACTTGCTTTTACAACTTATTTAAAGTCAGGGGGCTTGAAACAAAAGGACAATAACTTCGGGGAGACGAGGTAAAGAAAAGGTTAAGAACCACTGGTGTAGCCAGTGTTTCATGCTTTCAGCTGCCCAGCTTGATCGAGTTGGTGACAGAATTTAATTAATAAATATTTTTTCAATAAATGTGGCACAAATGACAATGCAGTGATATAACCATATTGTTGATCAATGTTGCATATGAATTTGTTGGTTGATCGATATACAGTAACCTGGTTGCTTACGTCAAACATCACATCCTCATTTGTATGCAAGCTGTGGGAAGAAACGTAACACTCCGGCTTGCTTTCTATTTGTCTTAGCCTGTCGTTTGCTTTCACGTCGCCATAATCCAACGAATATTTGCGCAACTCGTTACTGACTAGGTCACAGCTTGCAGAATCACAAACTAGTTTTTCAGTCTCAGTGTTCGAGAACTTCCTGCATTTACGTCTATTGTGTTTGCACAAAAGCAAGACAACATGAGTGCGAGAAAAACTAATGCGACTTCGCTTCATTCTCCGACAACCCCGATTTTCGCTTGATCCAAGACATTTTCCAAATTCCCATTGACGATTCACGGTGTACAACTGTACAGTTTGAACACTGACACAAGCTAGAGGTCGATTAGCTTTCATCTCGGTCCTTTTTTCAAATAGTCGGTTTGAAACTTTGGTGTGTTACCCCAGGGCGCTAACTAATTTAATAATTTTTGTTTACTGTTGGTGGTAAGCGAAGGCTACTCTCTCGTGAAGGAAATCAACACACCAGTACAATCAATCCTTGTTTAGAAAAATGTGCGGAAAAAGAAAGGTGTGTTTTTGAATTTATTTTGGCCAATGTAAGCTTGGCTGGTGAGAAGCAAACGCAAATTGTAGCGAATGTGCGCCAAAGTGTTACTAATAATGTTGAACTTCAACTTGAGAATTTCGGTTCTTGCTCCCATAAGTTCTGGTAAATTTCACCCAGATAGGGCGAATTCAGGAAAATTTCGGTTAAAACACAAAAACCCAACAAAGCTCTGCCTGGCCTATTTTTTGAGTTTGGGCTTTGAAAAGTATGTGAAAATTTCACAAATAGGAGCAAAGTCTTTAAGTAATTTTCTTTCTTCGGAATGACTTAGCGCATTTCCCGCAGTGTATATTTTGGATTTTCGCACATGTCATATGTTACGGAAAATATTGTCTATGGAAAGAAATCCTTTCGCAGCACAGAATCAGACACTAAGATCTTACATAGTATATATTTCGCCTACAAAGTAGGCAACATCAGCTCTTATCTAAATAGAATCGGGAAACATATTCGCTGAACACAAAAAAAAGTGGAAAAAGGTCAGTATATTAACCAGTAACCTCGAAGCATCTCTGGATGGTCGTTGATATGAGTTGGGACACACTACTACCGGCCCAGACTCGCATCAGAAACGTTGTCAGGTTATCTGCAGGCTACTAGCGCAGTTAACTTCAAAACACCACGCGCACTGTCAATATTCAGTCTATCACAATGTCAATGACTGATCCGCCCACTACACAGGGAATCTCTAAATAACCACACTGTCAGTTACTAATCCATTACATTTGCAATCTCTGATCCATCACATTGTCAATTTTTGATGCATCACGCTCCCAGGTACTTACTCACCACACTGTGAATATCTGATTCATCACACTGGCGCTATACAATTATAAGCACTTTGTGTTTGATGTTTCTTACGGTGCCAGAAAGATTTGAGGCTGGTTTCTATTCCGTTTCAGCTTTGTTTTAGTTAATTTTGTCCAAACAGATATGCCGCTCTCCTGTGTGGGATTTCGTATGGATTTTCTCGGTAGTATTTGCTTAGCGCTACCCATGGGTGCATTTGTTTTATGGAGATAACTCATGATACTTTCTGGTCAAACCGATTTTTATCTCTAATTGTATCATGCAAAAGACTGGAAACAGGCTTGATTCCCAGCACAAAGGCCTTATAGTTATTTTTCAACGTGCGATTTCCTCCACAATGCAGTCAATGAATCTTTAAGTTCAACGCAACTGCTTGATAGAACTACGATACAAAAAATTATAAAGCTCTTAGTGAAAATTTAACAGGTAGATGCCATCTCGACAGGAAGAAAAGAAACTTAAGCACTTGCGAATGGAATGTAAGCTTTCAGTGCAATTTTAAGCAAAAGAATTGGGATTTTTCTGTACGTTCTTGAAATATTGTGAGGGAAGTGACGCTGAAAATGTGACGGAGAAAACATCTTCATTAAATGTCGTTTTTTCTTGAGGTTTCATTCACCGCAACGGACATCTCGTTCTGTAGCACGGTTTTTACAGTGCTGAACTAATTTCGGTTCTGGCAGTAATTATTTTTTGGCCGGAAGCTTGTGTGTGCCCACCTTTCAATAATTCAATTGTTTCTTCGAATCTTACAAAAGACAGAAAAGCTGTTTTCTGAACAAAAAGCATGACAACACCTGGCCATTGCCATGAAACTGAAACTACGTTTTGCAACTCTAATCTACATTTACAAACAGCCAATCCTAAAATACAGTAATCCTACAGTACAACGTCCAAAAACCCAACTAGAATGTCTCAAATGCATTATCAAAAAGTTCTTTTTTCAGTAAGTTACACATTGAACTCAAACCCGAACGAAAATAGAGAAAATTATAGACAAAACGGTGGCTATCTATGGTGCATACGAACAAATAAAAAAAAGAAAATCGTCTTCGAAGCGCTTATTAATTTTTTCTTGAAATATCTCGTTGTTTTCAACAATCTTCACCACGACAGTACCAAGCCAAGTAGCCACCATCAAATGTTTGTTACAGTCTTCACCAGCAGCACAAATGTGAAGTGGTTAGGACTGGAATGTTGGTCACATCTTCAGAGCGCTTGCTTTTGACTCAGGATTAAGACACGTATTTTACTGACCCTAGAATAAATCCAACGTCTCTTTTCCTTTGTAAATCATTGAATATTTCATATTAGGTTGCGTTTTTCCCCTGGTTTGTAACGCAACAACTTGCAATCCAACTTTTGCAACATTTGTTGCAACAGTATTCATTAGTGAGCAGCCATATTTCCAGACGCAGAGAAATGTGAAAATTTCAACAACGTATTACACATCTCTGCCTCTGGAAAATCGCAACAATATACGTTGTAAAAGCATTCTATTGACGGAAAAATTTTATTATATTTTTACTGTTGACTACAAGTAAGTAGTTCTGTTTTTTATTGGTGCTGCCTCAAATTATTTATTACGCTAAGACAATTTGCTACACTTCACGCCAACTTTACTGCTCTAAGTTTTCCGTTACCGTTCTTTAAGAAGGTCACGTTGAAAAAATTGTTTTCAGATTTATCGAACATTATTTCATCATCGACATAATTCTTATGTGACACATGACTAGCATTCAATTAGGACCTCGTCTATATTTTTTAACAACAACAATACTTTTTGCAAAACACATATTTTTCTTGAACAATAAAATCGCAATAATATATGACTACATTACTGGACCAACTTTCGCAACATTCCTTCTAACAGTATCCATTACTGAGCAAGACCAACCCTACATCTGGCAAGCAATCAGTAAATAGAGAGCCTCTTGATAGTGTAATAGCAATCGCACGAACTTACCGGATGTGGAAGTCTCGTGTCGTTTCGCTGCGCTGCAGTTTTGCAAAGGCTTTCATCAGCTGCTCTAAATATATCACCAGTAAGGCAGGGAGAAAATCGCACCTCGAATGAGCAATATACAAGTTTTAGACTGCATCAGTGAAAACTAAACAAAACAGCACTTCGTCACAAGCTCGATTAAATTTCTGAGACGAGCTGCCTTGGGGAACAAAATAACTTCAACAACTAGGAAACAAAATAAATCATAGATTATGGCTCAATTGTTGTGTAAAATGACGGTAGCGTTTCAGCCTAATTAACAGCGGACTTTCACGAGGGAAATGACCATCAGCGACGACGTCACTGTGCACAACTGAGGGAAAAAGAAGAAAAACGCAATTAGAGTGACGTCATGATAAGTACTAAACGCAAGATCATGCCGGTGCCACAAAACCTAAAATACCAACCGATGGAGTGACAGGCGCTACGAGCCAGGTAGGAACCTGGCAGTTGCTTATCCATAGAGCGTTAAGGCGTTCACAGAAGGACTTAAGTTTGCGCTGAACATATTTTCAAACACTCTAACAAACAACGAAGATTTGTGCTGGGCTAGATAGACGATTCAGTACACTTCCAAACTTTGAATTCTTTTGTGCTTTCTTATCCTGAATATAAAAAGACTATCGTCAAGAATTATTCATGAAGTTGTGTGCTGAATACGAATAAATGTTTAAGTACGCGCTGTTGGAAATATGAGCTAGACGTTGTTTAAAAATCACCTGAAGAATTTTGCAACAAAAAGTGCACATGGCATGTTGGAAAACGTTTACGGAAATTCTTTGGATTCTGCTTTCAAAGAAGTAGGTATTTGAATTGTCTGCGCTACACTATTCCCGGCAACATAGCATCGGTTGAAAGAATCTTCTCAATATAGAAAAGATTTATTACCTATGTTCATTCCATCAAAACCAAGACCGACTGAGTTCACTAAGTTTGCTGTCTATTGAGAAAGATATCTTAATGCAGCTAAAGCAAACGCAAGCGTTTCACGATCACGTTATCGAAAAATGTATTGCTTGATAAAAGGAGAATAGAATGGTGTTATAGAATAATGTGTAACGTTGAATGTGTTTTAATCTGTTTTCACAGTCTTCAGTGTATTTTACTGTCCTGGTTTAACGTGGAACGACGCGTTTCAACATTTATCGAACTGCGTTTCACAGTGATCCGTGTCATTTCGCCGCTGTCGCCACATTGAGTGCGTTTTACTCTGCTGTTTTAGGTTAAGTGTTTAACCCCATTGTGTTAAATGGAGTGCTCATAGTTTGTGGGACATACATGACAACCAGGTATTTAACAGCGATATGTCGTGTGGGAAATTACACATGTTGTGTCATCAAACTCCGCCAAAACATTGATTTGGACCAGCTATGTCCAAACCGCGGCCAGCGGGCCGTATGCCCATCAGTCGAAGGTTTTGTGCGCTCGATTTAGGCTTTCGCGGTAGAAAAAGTATCCTACATACTGACAATCTGTCCTTATGTTGATAATCTTGAAATTGACATTTTTGTTGAAGGTGGTCCTCAGTGCCACTTTATCACGTCTGTTATCATGGCAGTTAGAATTCGAACGCTTTCAGTACATTAGCTTAAATTTGTTTTGCTAAGATCAAAGTAAGCCATTCAATGTTCGGACCTCATCAATATGTTATTTTGATGTGCGGCCCTGATTAAGATAGCGACATAATTTTTGGCTCAGTAAACCATTTGGGTTGGGCATAGCTGGTTTAGACATTTGAATGAAACGTCGTTTACAGGGATTGCGACTGCAATATATTGGTGAAAACAAAATAAATTTTAGTAAACGTGAAAAACCTTAAGCTATGTAACCAACTGCCAGCCCTAAAAATCTGCCCTAGGAAAGCATGGATGGAACTAGAACACAAACTAGACTGGTCAAAAACACGATTTGTTGCATATGAAAATAATCTCTGAAAAAGACGTTTTGCCGAGTCATTTTTATAAACTACAAAAGCTGCGCCTAATGTACGTCTGACAGTCGTCGGACCCTTTTCGCAATGCGCACAGAGCAGACTTGTGTCTATACTTGTGTTCCTTCGAAAACGCATTTCCCGAATGCACGCCTCGTTCTCAGCCTGCTTAAATTTTGTGACGTCCGTTGCAGGCTGCGCAAGTCCATAACCGTCGTGACGCATTTCTATGCTTACCGATCACGAATATCTACCATATACGTGCAAAGTGCAAAACGTTTATGGTTAAAAGTTAAATCAATCTCTTCTGTCGGCTTAATTTGCCTCCAGTACATCGCATATTGCTTCCACTGAACGTTTAGACGAATTGGGCACACAGTATAAACTCATTCCCAGAGCAGCAGACTTTTGCTACCTCCAATTTTTCTCTTTAAACTATAAGTAACTTCGCCCTCGGAAGGTCTGCAGCCGAAATGATCCCTGGTCCTTCACAGCCTCCCACTCCCCCATGCATTTATTAATCGGACTACTTGGGACATATCACAGCACTATGCATTGGTGCTAAATATTATAACAACCGTGTTGGCGTCATCCATGCGTGTGCTCTTTGTCAGTGCCATATATATATATATATATATGTGTGTGCCTGTGTTTCTTCGAAGCAACCGTGTTAGCGCCATCTACAGTACGCAAAAGCTTTTTTCTTACCACCACATGTCTATGTTCTTGTTCTTTTTTGTATCGGTGCGTTTTTTGCTAAAGCCATGTACGCTTCAGTCCTGCTCCGTTACGTGTTGATATGAAGATGTTATACAGCATGATTAAATACAAAACAGAAAACTTAACTATTAAAAAAAAAACATTCGAAAATTGCGTTAGGTGTGCAGCAAAAATTAGGTTTATAAGTACAGCAAACGAGTCTTTGATTTACAATGGAGTTCCTCTCTTTGCGGCCCGCAAATTTGTCCTCAAACCGTAATGCTTCACGCTCGCAGTCATGGACCACCCAGGTGTAGTCCATTGTTTCTTCCTTCACCGAGATAAAAGTGTGTCTGCCCCATAAAAAAAGCTTTCACTCAAGGTGGCATTATGTTATTGGACGTGAAATTCTAGAATGTGGATTCGTTTTCAGTGAAGAAAATGATTTCACTGCTAAAACACGTCTTATGTGAGGGTTGGATAGCCAAAAGCGTGTATCCACAGCATTGGAAGAACTGTCAGGGAAAAAATACTCAATGATAATGACCTCTTGAAAACCCGGCATAAATACGAGAGCAACAACAAACGCATGGAAACATCGGCGTGGTGAGAAAGGTTGATGAAAAACAGCGGATGATAACTCGACACTATGACATTCTTACTCGACATCCTGAATACCATAATACGTTACAGGAGCCGGACAGAGGCAAAATGACAGTTGTGCACAGTACTTTCACTCTGACAATCGCAATGTGTTTGGTGGTTCCTGCAAAAGCGGTGCATGTGCAAAGTGGTCTACAGTGGTGGTCTTAGCAATTTGAGGGCCCCTGTGTGTGAAGAATATTTTGGGGACTCTTGCGCTCGCGCAAATGAAAGACCGAAATAAGGTCATCGTTGTAAAGAAGTAGGTTTGTATTTACAGCAACACTTAAATCAGATGCAGAATTTCATACCAACTCGTATAACGTCTTTGGTAATACATCATCCTTCCCACATGTGCAACATAATCCATTACACAAATAACACAATTGCACACAACATATAGCAAAATATAAATCACCCCACTGCTGCTTACCTTAAATGGGCAGAAAATACTTCAGCACAGGCTTGGGAACTTGACCTTTTTGCAGACAAATTGTGAAAATTTGGCCATTTTCAGAAGTGGTTTGCCCGCTAGTATTTTGTTTGGCCTTTTGTAAGTATTTTTGGAAATTTGGCCTAATTTGAGTGTATAGCACCACGTTCCGGAATTTGAACACTCAAAATATCTCCAAGTGCATTCTCTCCCTTGCTGACTGTTGAAATTACCCTGGTTAACATTCCAAACCCAAAGAATGGAGATCGACAAATAACGACTATTGTTGTATAATCAGTTGATCGAACGTCTAATCTGCAGTATATTTCCTGAACGCACTACTGCCACTAGCTAGTAGAGATGAATGGATTTAGTTTTTTTCAAATCCAAGTCCAATCCAAAAATTTGATTTCAAAATTCAATTCAAATCCAAATCCGACAAACTCACAGGTTCAAAATCAAAATCCTGTTTAAATCCAAACTCCCAGCAATCATGTTCTGCTAAACACAAAACAGCCCCAGCGTAGCGTTTGCGTCATGAGGCAAAATAGACGCTACCAAAAAATACCTTAGAACAAACTCAAGTTAATTGGCTAACAAGACTATAATAGTGGACACATCATAAACTATTAGGTTAACGCTATTATCATCACATGCAATGAGAAGCTCAGTCATAAAGTGTAATTCTCAGGCAGTATACATCGCAAGCGAATCATTAGCACTAGGCTACGCACATATAAATAATGATGAATTGTGGCATAATTGTTTAATACTAGGTCGCAGGTATCACTGTACTACAAACGATCATGGTTCAGAAAAAGGGGTTGGATCAGTCAAAGATGCACGAATTCCTTAACTTTAATAATGAGATACAAAAGAAAGCAGGCTTGTAACTTGCATCTCTGGAAAATATGTCAGTGCTCCAACAATGTAAAATTTAAATCCGAATCCATGTTCATCTTTGCTACTTAGCTAAAGCTCATGCTGATTTTCCGAGTAGCAGTGTCGCCACTTCGGAGGTTTCAACTTCAGATCTGATGCTTTGAAAGAAATTTCTGTCGTCTGATATTTTGGCGATAAATCTAATATTGACCAGAGCTGTTGTGTTGTTTTCTACGTTTCCTCTCCTTTTACGTTGAACATTAGTTAGATTCATAATTTTGAAGATTCTTTCAATCTCTCCCCTCATGTGTGTTTTGTTATCGTGCCAAACTGAAAAAGATCCATGCGCTGCATTGAGAATAACATTTCACGTTACGCATGGTATGACCGACATCTAAATGACAAGAATTCGCTCTATTTGAATTCGCGCTATATACAACATGTTTCATCGCGCTTTGTTAGGTATTGGTAATGGAAACATTTAGCTGATATGAAACTGTAATGTAAAACCTGATGTTGAAGAAGACAGCAACCTGCGAGACTGAACCAAGTGGCAACGCTGCTGAGTAGAGTTGAGTTTATTGGCGGAAACATTAAACAATTTCATGCAAATTAAAATTAAGGCGCTGGGACACCGACAAAATCTTGTTAAACAGGTTGTCTTGTCGGCCACCCCTCAACAGTTTCATAAATTTTTATTATAGTTTAGAGTTAATGGTCGAATTATTGCGAATTTTATAGGGTTATATTATTGGAAGAGGTTGTAGTCTGCTGGATGATCAACACAGCATACTTTTCTCTGAGGTAATGATGTATATGGATTTGGTCTGCATTTGCAAGGTAAGGTGATCCTGGGTCTGATCGGCAGAAAGTTATGGGCTACATTCCAGAGCGCGCCTTAAGCGTATGTTTAACTTGTTTTCTTAGCCTCAAATCAGGAACACGTTAAATATCATTTTGGAGGAGGCCTACAGTAGATTTATGAAACGCGTCAGAATTAAAACCGGTTTCAAAAGTCAAGATCAGCTTTGTGCTCGAGTTCAAAAGTCAAGTCGGCTTCTGGAAAATACCATTATCACCGAAAAACTTAACTTATTGTTCTAAGATTTAATATTAAAGCACGTAGTAACACCCAATATTTCAGCAAAACTTAAACTATGGCTACTTCCCTTTTAATCTTTGAAAGTTAATTCACGCAAATGATAATGTTAATCGCAGCATCATTCAATTAGTGATTAGTGAGTGATGTAAATAACTGTGATAGGTACTTTGATAGGTATTTCCAGGAATAACAATTGCCTGTCCAAAGTGATAAGGCACTCCTTTCTCTAGTAACCTGCAGATGTGTGATATGATCAGCTATGATTGTTTCTGTTCTCGATATATTCAGTCACGTCGACTGGGACAATTGTAGTTGGCAAGTTTGACGACCGCTGGCGTGGTGCGAAACATACGCTCTTTTTCACGTTATGCGTGTGTGACAATAGCATGCCACTGCAGCATAGCAATACTGAAGAAATCTCACAATTCGTTCGTAGAAAAAGAACTGTCAACGTCACAATAGTCCGCGCCACCGAGGAAAACGTGATGCAGTTCAGCCTTTATGAAACCTTTGTTAGAATTTGCAACAACAACACGAACCACAGTGGCGAGCCGCCGCTGTTAATAACATTGGTAAATGGTCATAAAGTGAAAGAATAAATAAAGTTCAACATTTTCTATTCGTACTACCGAAAAGCTAGTAAGGCGTTTAACCAGTTATGATTTATGACTCAGAAGAGGGCCCAAAACACGTGCACCGGCACATTTTTTTCTCTCAAGGGCCCCGGTGTTAGGTAGTCATAATTCTTTCATCACTGCATCGTCACTACAAGAAAGCTTCCATCAATCGTGAAACGTTGCACAGGGGCATTGCTAAATGCCATTGACAAATACAAACAAAATCTGAGTATACTTGATAAAACACTTTAATAAGCGGAAATCAACCAAAAGTACATTTATTACAAGGCATTTTATATACAGTTAACCTCAGTTAATCTGGATTCGGTTAATCCGGATCTTGGCAAAAACCGGATGAAACTGGTGATACGAATTATTTCTAACGTTTTTCTTTGTAAAAATCTTCTGTTCATCCGGATTCTTTAACCCGGATCTTCGTCAATTCCGGAAAAAATCTGCTCTTTTCAACCTCGTAATCCGGAATGTTCTGGACGATCTGCCTTGAACTGTTTCCGGCAGTCCTTCAGCGACAGATGTCAGGCTCACGAATGGTCAGGCTCACGAAGGCTTTCTACAAAATGGAAATATTCTCGCTGGACGAAGTGCAGCATTCAGTCAGTGACGTTCTGGAACCAGAATGTGAATCTAATAACTTTGCGTACATTCTGTTGGTTTCGGGTTTTATGTGGTATTGTTAGAGTGCAGTGATAAAAACAATATTATTTCCTTTATAGCATATATCTATTTTCATTTACTGCTCTTTGTTTCAGTCATATTCTGCGGTTTCTGATTGTGAAAATCGTCGTTTTTGTCGTGAACCTGGTCGCATGTCTATTTCTTCGTAAACACATCCAATTTGATTGTAATTGCAAAAAGACAAAACGTGTGGATTCAGCACACCCTAAAACCTTAAAAAAGACATATCACAAGCAATACTTCGAAAATATTATTCGCAATTTACCACAAAATGTTATTTTTGTGCATTATTTTAAAAAACAGCAGCCTCTCTAACCGAAACAATCAGGGCTCAATTTCAATGTTGGTAAAGATTTCATCGTACCATTCCGTACAGGAAAACTCTCATCGATGTGAGGACCTCTTGAAAATTTTCAGATTTGCCCAACCATAATAACTTGTTCAAAGACTGCATATCCTGACATTTTCTGCATGTCAATGCTTGTAGTTTTTGATGCGCGAAGGTAAGAAGTAATATTTATAAAGATTACGATATTTCATGATATATTATACTGCCAAAAAGAGGATGTAAAAAATGAATTTCAAGAAAAATAAACTCAAACTATTTTTAGATGGTCGTGTCGAATAACGTATTGCGGCAGAAAGAAAAATAATTCAAATTATTTGAATTTTGGGCATTAATGGGTTGATATTGTTTCGTGATATTTTCGTAAATATTTTGAAAGATTTATTGTGAACGTTATCTTTACCTCAGTGCTGTAACTGACATGCTTCATGCAAAAATGTTTGGCAATGCTCAGAATTCTTTCAATGAAGCAAAAGTTGCAATGCTTCTTTCGCTTCATCGCAAGAATTTCTGTGACTTAGTTGCAGGTGCAGGGCCGTACGGAGGGATGGCACAGTTCCCCAGGTGCCAAATCACTGGGGGCGCCGAAAGGTCCCAACAATGTGGCAAGTAATTTCTACAAAATAGCACATTTGCTCCCGTGGGGCGCCAAAATTGTTTCTTTACCCGGGCGCCACACAACCTCGATGCGCTCCTGCTTTGTCGGCAACATCAAACTACCCAACTTCACCTGACAACAACCATGCAACAC
>JGI24022J15233_10002793_pt1 | contig 16712 bp, 12 predicted proteins | sample Ectturendosymbi2_FD_15233 | JGI IMG/M metagenome (IMG submission 15233)
TTTGAGGTTAGCAATGGAAGAGAAAAATTATGTTTGCATATTATTCATTTCGAAATACTCGCATTTATACACAGGTCAACATCAGTGAATATTATTTTCAACATCAGTCAAAATCAGTAGATGCTTATTGGTACAGTAAATATATACATTTTTATTTTCCTCAGCCTTTTTGTCATAAGAAATTTTAGGGTAACATGCTCATATAACGAAATGCTGAAGGGGCACATGGCCGTAGAAAGTTTGGGAATACTTGTCCTAAACCTAAACCTCGGCGACAGACTATAAATGAAAGTGTTGGTTGCTTTGATTGATCCCTAACATGGTTCACTGATTTGCGTGGAAACAAGTGTAATGGAACGTTGGCAGAACGGTAAAATGGAGAGAACAGCAGCAAAAAAATTCATTGTTTGATTTTGAAACTTTGCAAAAAACAAAAATTTTCAGCGAGCAGACTGAAGCGGCCCGTAATGACGTCATGGCTAAAAAATTGCTAGCGGACTGTTTCGAAACCTCTAGCGGACGGCCCGAAGACTGGACTGTTAGCGGCCCGTGCCATCTCTAATGTGCAGTGAAGATACCCTTCCAACAAGATTATGATGGAATTATTGCATCACAGAAATGAAGTGATTCAATAGTACAGCAAAGAGTGTCGTGATTAGCTTGCTGTGACCGTAACCGCGCTTTTAGTCAAGTTTTATCCAATATTTCCTATGCTGCACCTTTACTTTCTTATGGCATGGGCAGTGTTGCGCTAATCCATGAAACTGAAGACTGTTCCAGGGTTTTTTAAGGAAAATGTTAGGTACCTGGTATGGACCTGTAGGGACCCGATTTCTCTGATTCTAGGGACCCGATTTCAATTCTGAAACATTAAAACCTGCTGTTCTATTTTGACATATAGTCATTAATAAAATATAACCAGAAACATTTGCTGAATTTTGTAGTTCAGAGGACCTCTGTCTAACCCCTGAAACGGCTCCGTCGAACCTCGGGTTCCATCGAACCCAGGTTAAGAACCACTGATCTGAAAGCTAAGCATGCTTACTACTCTTTTGTAAAGTGTTGAAAGTTGTACAACATTAGCGATTCACACAAAGAAAAATTGAATATATTTTACATTCTGTGCCTCCGCAATACCAGCTGTGTCACTTTGGAAGGTCAAGATCAGAGATATAGATACTGATCAAAGCAGAGCAACAGTTGTTTGTCTTTGACTATCTCACAACAAGACACTGCACTGAGTTGTCCACGTCTACCACAACCTTGACGACGTTTGACTGCCCAATCCCTAAAGATCTTTAACTCTGGTGTAAGCTGCGTAATCATCAATTGAATTTAGTTGTACAGCTCACAAAAAAGACAGACATGTACGTAGTACGATGATATAAGGTATAAGCCGGGGTGAGCAATTAGCGGACCACATGTGGCTCGCCACACGTTTTGAGTGGCCCGCGGGAAGCATTAAGGAAAATCTTCAAACCTGAAATTTCCTCCAGCTTACAACATCATTGAATTGCTTGCACTGGATAAAGAGTATTCACACAAGAGCAATTATAATAAAACCTTTGCTTGCGTACCATTATTTTTTGTTTTATTCATTTGTTTTACAATTAAATTATAAGATATGGCCCTCTGGTAAACGTGGGCTTATCAAAGTGGCGCCCGAACCAAATTAATTGTCCACCCCTGGTATAAGCAATACGCATATGTCGTTCAACATCAACTGCTTAGCAAAGGAACAGTGACTTACATTATCCACTTTTTCTTGATAGCTTCTTCGTCTCCAGTGATATAAATCCGTTTAACCGCAACCGTTTCCAGCTCTTTGTGAAAAAATTTACAAACTTCTCCATAACTTCCACGGCCTACAAATTTGCGTTCTTCGAAGTCCTCAACGGAATAACGGCGTAAGCGGGAAGAAAACTTACCGATCTGTTGAAACAGTGAAAGCATATCATATAATTTATTTTTTATTGCGTAGCTGAGGGTGGACTCGAACCTTGAAATTTACATAATGGCTTGATTATGGCTAAACAAGTTTGCGAAACGAGTCTGTGAATGACTAAAACAAGTAATTAGCAAGTCTTTACATACACGGTTTCCCAGAGTGTATTTCCATGTTAATCTTTACAAAGATGTAAATTCTTGCTCGAATCTAGCCTAAATTCGAGAATCAACTAAAACTGACAACAACAGATCCAATCTTACCAAACCACAGTTTCCATCAAGTAACTCTGAAAAAACTTCTTTTGTTTTCAATGATTGTTGATCACTGTTTAAGGAATCTGGAACTACGGAAAAGATTATGTTAAAAGCTTAAAACTATGGATTTACTGAGGTATATGACGGTGGTACGTTTTCCAGTAACGTTGTATTTTGTACGAAGTCTGAGCTGTGACGAACACATAATTGAAGTATTTTGCGAAGTGGCTTTGTCAAAAAACAAACATCTCTGCTGTTTTTTGTCATATGATTTTCATATAACAAGTTAATACAAAAGATTTACCAACGTCAGGGCAAGGCAATAACGGCTGGTTCGCACTATACATCAGAAACAAAAACGCATACCCCATTTACATGTTGCTTGGAAATTGCCCAATGCGTGCAGTAAAATGTAAACAACAAAAAGTTTCTGCTATTAAAAATAGTGCTGTTGTGCTGAGTTTATGATTGGCCCAAGAAGTACGTTTGAATCTGCTTGCACATTTCTAAGAATACCGATTTAACAGTCAACATATTCGCATCTTTTTCTTCAAAGCGGTTAAATCTGAGAACACTATCGTACAATAGAGTTGGTTACTGTTATTACTTAGCACATGATGGCAATGTGACATTAAATGTAATTTGTAAATATAAAAGCATGTTGTTAATTCTAATGCATAGTTGTTGCATATCGTTCCAATGAAACAATTCATACAGGGGGGGGGGGCAGGCCCCGGGCGGCACTTTGTTGATTAAAAATTAATTTTTGAAAAGAGTTTGAAAATGTAACTCTTTTATTTTTAAATCAATTTTTAAAAGTTTTAAGAGTTCTGATTCTTTTAAGTTTTTGTCTTAGATGCCCTAGACTGGAAGGCTAGTCTAGAAAAAAAACAAGAAATGCGGTAGTGGAGTGAGCAGCTTGATGAAATGTTTTTTCCAAAAATCTGTGTAAAATCTAATGTGCTATAAACTACCTCAGTGTTATTTTTGAAATCATGGCTTTTTTAACAGACTTACTGAGAGGAAATTGTTCACAGGTCCCTACACTTTTTCTCTAGACAAGCCATTTACCCCATCCCGATGAAAGGTCCTTTGAACAAACGAAAGAGATGACAATCGACCGCAGACTAGTGAAATTTACTGGACCATTAGTTCGAGGTTTATAGCCCCTCCACTCAAAATCTGATAAAAACGACCCTGCATGAAATCACGGTAGTCAAGGCTATCTTAATCCTTTTTCTCCTATCGTTCGATTCTTAATTTTGGTTTACACCAAAGTTTTTGTCTTGATTTAAAAACTTTAAAATTGCTTTGTAATTTCATTTTGTTGGCAAAAGTTATAGATTCTATTTGAATAAGAGCTGATGATGCCTACTTCGTAGGTGAAATATATACTCTGTGTAAGATCTTAGTGTCTGATTCTTTGCTGAGAAAGGATTTCTTTCCATAGACAAAGTTCTCAAACAGTTAGAGCTGCAGTGAAAAAATTCAATTGATGAGATGTACCCATTCTTCACATTTCTGAATCCACATCTGATTCTGTTTAGCAAATTTTAACTCGCATCTGTTCTGATTCCTACTGTGACATAAGAACTATAACTCCTGCTTTACTCCACATCAATATAAATATAATCTAGCAAACAACACAAGAATATCAAATGCTTGAATATGAGCACTGAGTTATCCCTTAGGAGAATTAAGAAATTTTGCATCATGTATAAGGTATTTTCCTAACATTTACGTGTGGTGATTTTTCATTCAAAATAACATCAACACTGAAAGTTAGTTTAGTTCAAAAGTCATGTGCTTGGCCATTTACAGCTTTGAACAACTGCGTGGATGCACACATCAGGATTATTTGTGACTGTTAAAATACGACCCAAGACAAGACTTGTCTTCCATGCAGAACTATAAAAGTGACATGCAGATGGTTAGAATCTTTGCTGTTGCCCAATTTCATTTTCATTTTCTTTCATTTGACAACTAATGAAGATAGACTGAAGCCTGAAAGTGACATTAAATTCTATCACAACAGATTGTACATGGACACATGCTGAGACACGTATAAAACATTTTCAATAAATACATAAAACACACATTTTTGTTAGTGCTAAATTTTACTTGTCACACATAAGAACTTGCTACTTAAAGTTTTTACTTACAGTAGAGATATTTACTTCAAACATATATTTGACACACCTTATGTTGTTTACCTTATTTAACCAGGTATTGAAACTAATGGAGCAGTGATGTAAGCTAACATGAATAAGACCACAATGTACACCTCACCATTGAGCTGCATGTAGTAGCCATCTGAGAATTTTCATGGATGAGAAATATATATATACTCCATTATGCCAAAGTACAGATTTTACATTTGCTTAGTTACTTAGAAATCATGGCAGTAGCGTTTAGCCTATTACGAAAATTCACAAATTTATAATTATATTCTTACATTATGAAAAAAATGAATAAAAATAGCAAAGAGCATGAAATCATTCAGCATTTACAACTGAACTATAACCATTCATGCAGCCAATTCAGCAAAATGAATGACTATGCCTCTACTTTGAAAGAATGACGAATATGAATAACAAAATGCTAAGTAGATGCCTTTAGTTTGAAAAGTAGCTATACTTTATAGTGTATATATCATAAGCACAGAAACCTTTTATTATGATACCATATATGCAACTTGCACATAGACTTATTTTATACTGTGCAAAATAGGAGGTGACTACGGATACGCCTGTCCTGACGCAATTCAATTAAAAAGGTCAGTTTGTCAGGTAGATGGCGTACTGCTCATAGCGTAATGGTTATGCGTGCTGCTCATAGCATAATGGTTATGCGTTACGGCTTGGCTCAGTTCGACTCTCACCTTGGCTTACTTTTGTTTTTTTTTCTTTACTTTTTTTCAGGCATAGGCGTTATGTTTAGGGGTTAGTGTTAGGTTAGAGTTAGGGCTACAGTTAGGGTTAAGGTTTATCTTTTATGTTTAGTTCCTTTCTACCAAGCCTACGCTACTGCACTCTCGTCGTGCGTTACTGTTACGTCACAGGTGGCGTATGAATAAGTTTTCAAATTTCAAGATCCACAGGCATATATGTAGCCACTGCCCAAAAAATAACATGAAAATCACATTCTTGTTCCTGCGAGTCTGCGACTGGAAATGGCAATTATTGGTACTATATACCATAACTGGTACTAAAATAAATATGAAAAACAGATTGACCACTTGAATATTTGCACATAACTTCTGTCTCGTTTTCTCATGTCTAGCCTGGTTCTGCATAGCCCTGGTCTACAGCAAATTACCCAACAGTATGAGTATTGTACACCAGTCACCAAGGAATCACGTCAGCACATTTGTTGATTGTGAGTGCAGTAGGTTCTTTCAGGTTAGCGTTCACCTTGGTCGTGTATAATGATGGAAAAAAGTTCATAAATATAGCCTTTCATTTTGTTAACTAGTTGTTTTTCATTTCCAACCCACCCACAAACTGTCATCATAAACTTTCACAAAACAACAGCCCACTGCTGAGACCACCCCGCTAACTCCTTGCTACAACCTTTGGTCGAGCTTGCAGATTGCAGCAAGTTCTGGCGGTCTCAGCGGCCTGGAGATAGCGCCGATGTGCAACCGTGGTGTACAGGATCCGGTGTCAAGCGAAATTTCTAACTTGCGAAATTTCTGACTTCCCACCATGTACGCATGCACAGAGTAATATTCTACATACCAAATACGTCGATAAAACTGATTATTAGGGCTTAGGAATTCGTGTTTAGGAAAGTATGTCGAGCTAGGGTTGGGGCAAGGGTGAGAAAAAGAACAATATTAGAGGTCAAAGACTAAGTCCAAATATTTTCAATGGTTAAAGTTATTCCCGTGCTATAGCTTGTTTTGGGTATCTGACATCTAGCCAAAATGTTTTAATTTACACAACATACATCAAAAAAGTAAATGCAAGACTTTATTTCTGTATTCTGATAAGCAAAATAACTGGATAACAATAACAGGTCAGAAAGTTCGCAGAGGTCAAAAGTTTCGCTTGACACCGGATTTCGGAGTCCAAACCGGCCGGATATTGGAAATTTTTTGGATTTGGATTGGATATCGTTTTCTCTTCAACCGGATACGGAACCGGATTATCCAAATGAAATAACTTGTGACCATAGAAAAACTTGAAATGGATTAATAGTTTTATGAAGAAAAAATACACTATTTGCAAATGATATTGGTGAAAATTTATTTTTCTATATTCTCTCGGTTCAATGCAATATTCCCTGTTGCTCGGGATCCTAACTTTCAGGCTGAGGAAGAGGACATCTCAATTTCAAACAACATGCACTGTAATTCGGAACTGTGTGAAGATGAAAATGATTCTGTTGTTTTGTTATGACGCAGCCCGTTGTTGTCCAGGCGAATCTTGTTTCATCTTTGAATTGCATTTGCTAGTAGATCATAGTAAAATGATGGTGTATAAGTACAATAGCTGTTGTTTTTTGCAAGTAGTCCAGCAGCTACACACATTTAAGCTAGTTGCAGCAGTAAGCTATTGTTTGATTTGGATATCCAGTAGAGCATATGAGAATTGCGTACAACTATAACATCCAGCACAATTTAGAAAAAGATTTGTGCATTTTTTGTCAACATCTTGCCTATCATGATCCGATTGTGGTGGTTCGTTGGCAGTGTCTATTTTCCTTCATCAGGCAAAAACACTTCTGCAGATTTCTGCCTTTATCTGAACATCAATTGGTGCAAATGGTGATATGAGAAGTTGGGAATGCGTGACCTGCTTAGTTAACCATGACGTCTGTAACAGCTCAGTTTAATGGAAGAGTGCTGTCATCGTTTCAGTGTGGACAAGCTTTAAGTTATTTGTTGTTGTTCTTGTCTGCAGTGTGTGAACTGTAGGCTAAACCTAACACTTACTTCAGTCTCAAACCTTAGCTCTTGTCTTTTGTATATCGTAGCCTACTTGTCATGTGACCACTTCAACAACTTTTGTCTGACAACAGGCAAAATAGCCACAGTTTTTGCCTCATGAGGCAAAATAGACAGTACCAATTATATTGGCTGATGTGCAATTGATTGAGCGGTTTCGGATTTGATATCAGAGTCCATAATTTTATCTTTTCAGATATGGATTGCGTATGGAGTCGATGAAAAAGTTTCGGATTGGATCAGGATTGCAAAATTTCCATATCCGTAAACCACTGATGTTCAAACCAGAGGTGGTACCGGATCCGGATTACTGGAGTCGACTCCGGTAGGATTCTGCGTTTTTCTTTCGGACCCGGATCTGGGCTCGGCGTCAAAAATTTGTGAAAAACCGGACCCGGAGTCACTTTTCCATTTCGGCAGTAGCAGGAGTCTGTGCGGTAATTTCGTAGGTAAAAACATGGGTAAATTACGGTTGGATGGATGATTGTAGCCGGAGTCTGAACAGGAGTCGGATTCTCAAATTTGAGGAATAGCCGGAGCCGGATTCAAAAATTTTGGAATAGGAGCGGAGTCGGAAAAAGTGACTTCGGCCACCTCTGGTGCAAACAAAGTGGTCAGCGGTAGATGGTGCTCATAAATAATTTAATTTATTTGTTTGTGAGCAGACACGAAGTCCATAGTACAAATACACACACTCTGCCTGCATAATACTTTAAGTCTCAAGTCACTGTGATCATCACCACAAGCGAATGATCGAAATTCACTTTCACTAATTCACTTATCCTCATACAAGAATAGTGCAACCTAGTTTCAGTAGAGTGAGCACAGTGTGTGAACGCTGTTGTTGCTGATTGCTTTTCTGTTAGTTTATTGCAGAGGTGGTACCGGATCCGAAGTGCTGGAGTCGACTCCGGCAGGATTCTGCGTTTTTCTTTCGAACCCAGATCCGTTCCTGGAGTCAAAAATTTGTGAAAAAACGGACCCGGATCCGGAATCACTTTTCCATTTCGGCAGTAGCAGGAGTCTGTGTGGTCTATTCTTATGTGGTCATTTCTTAAGTAAAAACATGGGTAAATTACGGTTGGATCGATGATTGTAGCCAGAATCTGAACAGGAGTCGGATTCTCAAATTTGAATAATAGCCGGACCCGGATTCAAAAATTTTCGAGCAGGAGTGGAGTCTGAAAAAGTGACTCCGGCCACCTCTAGTTTATTGCCCTGAATTAATATCTTTCTCTTGTGCTTGCCTCAATAGTCCAAAGCGATGCAGATAGGCTCCCTGTAACACAGCATAAAGCTTTCAATTGTATCCATTTTGTCAGTTTTCCTGGACTGTACAGTGCACACTACGCCGGCAGTGTTGAACACGATCCGGTTTCCGGATTGCGATCCAACCGGATTCTGCTATTCAGAACCGGATTAGACTGGATTTTGAAAAAAACTCAACCGGATCAGATAAGGATATCCAAACTGCATTGATCACTGCAGTAAAATGCTTAATCAGAGGTTTTTTTCGGATATAAACCGGATTGGATCAGTTATTTGGACAGTTCTACCGGATTACTCAATGAAAACTTTGGACTGGATTAGGATTGCAAAAATCTCCAATTTGTTCAACACTGCTACGCAGTAGTGTTGAACGGATCGAAGAATTTTGCGGTCTTAATCCAGTCCAATATTTTCATCGTGTAATCTAGTCCGATCCTAAGCCAGTAGCACTATCAAAATTTTTGATCCAATCCGGTTTATATCCGAAAAAACTCTGATTAAGCATTCGACTGCATTGATCAACGCACTTTGGATATCCATATCCGATCCGGTAGAGATATTTTTGAAATCCAGTCCAATCCGGTTCTGAATTGCAGAATCCGGTTGGATCGCGATCCGGAAACCGGATCATGTTCAACACTGCTACGAAGCAGAGATGAGCATTGGATTGGACTTGGATCGGACTGGATGCGGACTATGATGACTTTCGTTGATTTCGGATTGGATCCGGACTGTAAAATGCTTCATGAATTTAAGATCAGGACCGGATTTGGACTGAGTGGATGGAAATGAATTCCGTAATTTTTTCATTAAAAAGTTGTATTTTGTTAAAATTCTGGACCTTATGGGGACTTGGATTTTAAATTTATTAAACTTTTTTGAACTATGGTTGGACTTGGACTGAGTTTTAAAAATTCAGGACTGGATCTGGATCGCAAAATATGACAGTGCGCTCAGCTCTGCTACGCGGTGCCTGCTTTCCTGAATTTAAACCAGTGGTCTTCAACCTTTATTGTACAATCTCCCCTCTACAGGAACTTTGCTTGAAAATCGCCCCCTACCTATGATTTCAGCGCTGTCTGAAAATATTGACTGATTTTGAATATAATTCAGTGCTGATGAAATAAACAGGTATCTAGTTAGGCTAGTACAAAACAAAACGAACCACATGCATTTGTGGAAAAAATGTTATTCATTTCCAAAAAAGTAGCTGGTTCCAACTAATGCGAACGTTGCACTTGGTGTTTAGGCCTATCTGCAAGCTTTTTCAAAGCATGTTGCATGCTGGTCGTATGGCGTTTCCCCGGTCTTGTTCATGTCAAGACGATTGCAAGCCTGTTTATTGCGCATGTGCACTTGTGCAGTGCTCGGATGAGACCTTGCTCAGCAATATACATCGTGGGAAACGCCAGTAGTAATATTAGCTTCACTTTTCACCAAAGTTCTGGAAAACGCTTACTGCAATTTACTCAAAAATGTGACGACCAATCGTGTGAATGAAATATAGTACGGGTGCCATCGTTGCTTTGGATGTCAATGAGACGTTCCTGGATGGTGTCGCATTCGCTTATACTAGTACATTTCACTCAGTCACTTCCTACGCAATCCAACTTTCAGCGTGATCTCCATCAGTGTTTTTTCAAAGGTTTTATTGTTTTAAGAGATCGAAAAGGTCTGTCAAATATTTCCAACAGTCTCTTCAGATACACTAGAAGCTCGCTTTACTACCACCATCAAAATACACTTAAATCTTGCTTTGCGATCATCTCGGTATTCCGATAAAATAGTTGCGGTCTCTCAAACTGTCTTTGCGGTCAGCAAGGTCAAACTAAAAAAAACTCGATGAAGGCATTCTAACATCAAAACTTTGAGGTAAACAGCTAACAGAGAAGAAAAAAAACGTGAAAATAAGTCAAATGGGGTGCACATTGGCGCTCAGAGGCATCTTCCGGTCAAAGTTTCAAATGCCTTGCAGCGCATTTATCATGAGATCGACAGGCGGTCAATTCTTGCTGTTCGGATTACGTTCGACTAGGGTTGCCAGATGCTTGACAAACAAAATGGCAGGTGTTTGCCCAATTCATGGCAAATTTTTGGCAAAACGTTTTGAAACTGGCAATGCAATTGGCAACGTTGATCTTTCGATACTTAATGTTTTTTGCAATTCATATTTGATCCATACTTTGCAAATTTTTTAAGTTCGACAATTAAAAAAGATTTGTTTTAATAGGAATCAAGATGGTTACTCAGTAGGCAAAATATATCCTCTGTTTAAACCAGGTGTGGCCAAACTACGCTCCGTGGGCCGCATCCGGCCCGCCGATCGGTTTAATCTGGCCCGCCAAATAACTTGCACATTTTTTTCAAGCACCATGTTTTCGACTGTGGTCAGAAGTTTAGCAGCGTTGGCTACTGCCTAGCTCTTGTTGATTGCCTGACACAGCATCTCTTAACTGCAAGCAGCGTTATTTAGAACAGGTGGCTTCCGCCACGACGCAAGTCGGTAATTAAGCAAATAGATTACGTAAATCGCACCATCTGGTCTTACTGTGGCCAGTCAGTCGCAAATTCAGCCTTCGAATCAAAACGTTTGGCCACCACTTGGTTGAAACCATAGTCTCTGATTCTTCGTAGCGAAAAGATTCCTTTTGATTCAAAGATAGGAAGCAGTGGCGTGCAGAGGGGGGGCGAACGGGGCGACGGCCCCGGGCATCCAAAGAGTGAAATTACAAAAATTCAAATGCTGTAACCAGATGATTTTTCCTATTGTGAGTCTACTAATACAGTACATGCTGAATGGATTTAATTTTTCGAAACTTGTTTTGTTGTCAACACTAATTTTTACGTATTCAAATGCCAGTAATTCTCAGCTTCTTCATTACCAGGGTCTTTTACTCTAGGTGTACAGCGCACGCCCACTCAAAAGTGACGTGACTTGTTCCAGATCGTGCGATCAAGAGAAAATCACGATGAAGTTTTGAAAGATAGTCAGGGTTGAAAAACACAGTTTAAAAAAAAAAATTCAACCCTCCTGTTTTTTACAATCCGTTTTTTCGGGGGTTTATTGAAAAGAAACAGGTTTTGTTCTTTAAAAAAAAAAACATTCTGATTTGTTTTATTGTTTTATGCAATATCACCATTTGCAGAATCACACAATACTGCACCCCATTTTTGTTTTCGTAAAGTGTTGTTGGTCAGTTCACTCCAAAGTGGCAAAACGTAGCAAGAATGCGCACAGCAAACAGAGAAAAGCCACTCCCGCACAAACTCTGCAATTTCACGTGACGTTTGTGCACATGCCCTTCTAGTTCAGCAGCTATAGTGTATTTTTTCAATATACTGTATGGTTTGGTATGGTCCAACATCAGAAACAGCTCGGATACAGAGAAGGCAGAAAAATTGATTAAAATATATCGATTTTACAGAGCTGAAGAAAATAACCAGTAGAATTTACTCAAACTGTTGGAATTATTCTTCTCTTTATTCAAGTCCTTCAAATTTCGTTGCTGTTCGTTTTGCTTCATCATAAAAAAACGCAGTTAACATAGAGTATGCAGCTTATTTTACTTTTTACTTCATAGTACAATTTTCAAAGGAAAAGTTAAGAGTGGGATTTTGGTGGGTTTTACTGCTTTTTTGTAAATGGGCTTTTTGAAATGAGTGATTTTTTTGGTTGGGACCAATTACATCAACACTGAAGATAATAATTATGAACGTTTAATTGATTTTCTGAGCCAAATCTCAAAACTGTCCTATTTCAACGAGCTTGCTTTAGCTGATTTCATGATGCATCGATAGTTTCCCGTTTCGTTTTTTGTGCTAATGCAGTCGCACACCTGTGCTTGCCATATGTGCTTCGTTTCGAGCTTCGTCATCAATTGGCAGTTCAGGCGGATTGATCATAACGGCTCCACACAAGTCCGTATCTGTTCTTTCTACTTAGCAATTGTACATATAACAGCCACATAATTAAAAAACGAAAAGTTTTTTGTGCAACTTTTGCCTACAAATTCTCTCCCACAGAGATCATTAAGGCCTTTTTTGGTGTGAACTCGAAAAAGGTCTTCATGAGTTTTTCTGCAAACCTTGGGCGCCATTTTTTGAAGCCAAGCAATGTTGGGCGCCATTTTTACGCGGATTTTCAGGGATGTTGCCCAGATTTTCAGCAAATCAAAACTTTTGGGGGTGTGCTTGCACCAACTAGAGAACTGCTTTTCATAACAGTGTCATAGGTAATTTCGTAGTTTATCAAGATCCACTTGAAACATAGTCATTGCAGCCTTTCGAGCACCCAGAAAGTTCAGAACGATTTTCTATAATTTCTATTATTTTTGAGGGCAACATTGTTGATGAACAGAAACAAACATTACAGGTAACGATTTTTCGTTTTTTATAATTTTCCATTGCCCTAAACTGTTTTACTGCTCCCCCTGCTCTACTGCTGTTCCGGCAGCTCTGGATATGCATGCTCTGGATATGCAACCTTCCCCATAACCTTGGTTGCAAACCTGAATATGACGTCATATTGTGACGTCACAAACAGCGCATATCCAGTATCAATGACCACCATACGCCACTGCTCAATATTAGAATTTGGTAGTGGGGCATCCAATCAAGCAGTCGCCCCGGGCATCACCAGACTTCTGCACGCCACTGATAGGAAGTTATACTGTACATCAGTTTTGATCATTATTTACAGAGCGGTTGCTTCAAGAGCTTTAATTTATTACTTTACGAGGAGCAATTTTATCAACTGTGTAAACTTTTCGCGACAGCACATCACACTTACTTTTTTTGAGATTATGTCCCTGTCGGTCTCGAAGGTTTTCCATTGAAGTGTCGGTGCAGTTGAAAGCACAATAATTCCTCGATGTTTTGTTTTTTGACGATTCAGTTCCCTTGACTTCTACATCCCTTTTGTAATAGTCAAAATTAACCCTAAAACATCTAAAACTGTCAACATAATTTTGCACAGGTATATCAAAAGCATACTAGTAAAACGTGGTGTTAACAGCTCAGAAAAAAACTCGAGAAAGTCAACCTCAAAGTAAAAAACAACATGAACACTTAATAGTGGCTTGCTGCCGAAGTGACGGATTGTACGCTATGTAGCAGACACTTTACGGTCTGTACATTTACATACACATACCAGTCAAATGTCCCATGAAATCAGAAAACAGCAAAAACTGAATCCAGTTCGTTACCGAACAAAACGTGACCAGTATGACGAAGAACATCCTGCCGTTGACTAGCAACGAAAAACAACTGATTCAAAAGGACTAATCCAGACCAGCAGGAATATGCCCTTTTCACTGTTGCCAAGCAACAAAAACAAATAATGCAAACTGTTTGAATTAACCAATCAAGAGTATACGAAATAACGTAATTTCTGAATTGTGACCACACGCCCCTAAATTGTTACTAAAAATAGAAAAGTCTTGTGACTAGTCACATGACAATCCGCCTATAAAAGGGGTCGATTTTCGGCCTTTAGGCAGTTCACTTTTCTCTGAACTGAGGACTCCTTCTCTGGTCTGCCTTGCCTTGAGTTTGTCAGTCTTTGAAGTAAAATGAGATCTGCCACTGACAATCTCCTAGCTCGACGGGGTGAGACGGTGGTCACGCTTGGGATTACGTCAGTACCTAACGTACCTGGGAACTTCGGAAACCATAGTCAAGAAGCTCAGACTAAGATTTTGAGTAAAACTTACTCCTTCTTTTGGTCGACACTAGTAGCTTGTCAGGGGGAGATGCTGACACCCGACAGCGCAAATTTGGCTTGTCCAAATTGGCCGCCCGCTACAAGACTGATATCGTCAAAAGGCCTCTGCCTTGCTCAGTCCTTGTAGTGCTCCTCTGGAAGTCTTGAGGTCGCGAGACAAAATGCTGTCTGGCTTGATCTCTTGACGCGCGTTCCAAGTTACTGTGGACAGGTCACTGACTTCACCAACCACAAGGTGAAACTCTGACAGTCTGTCCAACAAAACGTTCAGACGGCGGAGCGCTGTCACTCTGGACCACACCACGTTCAGACGGCGAAGCTCTGTTTCTCTGAATCGTAAAAATATTCAGACGGCGAAGCTCTGTTGCTCTGAATCGTGAAAGTGTTCAGACGGCGGAGCTCTGTCTCTCTGTACCATGAAAATGTTCAGACGACGAAACTATGTTACTCTGAATTATAAAATGATTAAAATAACAAAATCTTGATACTGTGAGTCATGAAAAATAAGAGAATTATGTCACTAAGTTTAATAAATTTAAGTCAAATATCAAAAGCCCTCATAGAAAATTCATAATGATAAAGTAAAACATTAACCACTTGTTCTGATTTGTGAAATCAGAACAAAGTTGATTCTATAACGCCACCATGCAAAATCGTGATGCGAAACTTAGGAAACGACACAGGAAAAAGTCTGACTTAGGAAAACGCACTAAGCCTCTGGTCATGATTCAGATATCGTTAGCAGCAGAACAATGAGTGTGGTTTATCTTCTTTGACAGAATTAGTGAAATGATTTGTTTAAATATCGAAAGTTTCAGTCTGTCAAGTGTGTATGTCTGTATTGCTGTGTTCGAACCCATTCTGAGAGTGAAAATATGAAGTTGAATTATCTGGTGAGTACGATCATGCGTATTGTGTTCATTCTATAATAAATCTGACTTAACCAATATGTATGAGTATTTGTTTATTGAGTTAAATACAGAAGTCTTCTAGGGAGGTTAAGCGAACATAGCTTTCGTAAGTACCGTCCTGGTTACATCTATGAGCGAACCCACTAAGTGAATACAGGTGTAACGAAATGCAGTACAACTGGGGTTTATTATTTAGAAGCTTACGCTTTTGAATAATGAATACCAGGAAAAACTGTCACAACTACGAGAAATTTTTATTTGATACCTGACGCCAAAATCTCGATTCTGACTTCCTTCGGTATGCCCTTGGCAAAGGCTACGCAGTTTATGACGTCTCGAGAAATATCGCTTGCATAAAAAATATTTTACTAACGAAAAGATTTTGCATAAACTTGAAAAAATGTGGAAATATTTAGCATAAAATTGAAAAATATTACCAAAAATGTGCATGCTCTTGCAGAAGCTGTATAATTTTGGTCGTCTGGGGATTTGTCAGTCGCAACAAAACAGAAAACTTGAAAATCCAAAAATAAATGGCTAAGTTTATGGATACCGGCAAGGGTTGAATGTAGGCCTATAACAAACCTGATCTACCTTAATTTTCTTCCTGCACCTCGTACAAATAGTCATCTGAGCTCTGTCTATTACTACTGGCTTACTATGCAGAAGTATAATGTTGATCTTGTCAGATTGCGAGACAGTCGCATACTGTAAAAATTTCAGTGCGAGATGGACATGGAACATATAACTGTCAGTAGCTTGTTGCTTGTCCCAGTGGTAAATGTTTGTGAAAGCATTAAGAATTGGTTTCAGTTAGTTTATCAGAATTTATCCTGGCTGCAATATTGTGTTCTGCTGCCTTGTGTATGACTTCGAAACATCTTACGTTTTCCCAGGAGGTCAAATATTTCTTTCAGAAAAAAACTTGAAAAAATTCGCAAATCATATGCATTTAGTGAAAATGATTTAAAATATGAAATAACTTTGGCAAAGAATTTGCTTGGGAAGGCGTCGAAGCTACCTATATCGCTCGAACAATTTTTTTTCTTTTTATAGCTACTTAAAAAGCTGCGTTTGGTTGTTACTGGTAGCTGTAACTCTTCTCATCACCAGCGCTTCATTCGAGAGAAGTTTTTCCAAAATGAAATTACTGAAAAAATTTCCCAGAAATTCCACGACCAGTAAAAGATTGGGTAACGTTGATCTCAGCGGCCTATCTAGAGTATGGCAGGCATGGCACATGTCATGGGCGCCACTTTGACGGGGGGCGCAAAAACTGCTTGGCAAAATTAAAATCTTTATTTACAGTTTCTTTAACCTCCATTTTGCGCTCCAAGCATTCATAAACTGCAAAGCTGCATCAACGCCGCGTCCTCACCTGAAGCATTACGTCGGGCGTATTGCGCCAGCACCACTGAGCATTATGATAAAATTGCGGTATTGTGACATAACACGAGGGTCAGACATTGCGACAGAACAAGAACGCTCGCTTGCGATGTCCACGAGGCCTCGTCCTTCTCACGCTGTAAGAAAGGATAAGTTAGTCCGTACTGCTGCATTTCAAGCAAGTAGATATTAGTCAGAGTCTGGTTGAGATGAGTTTAAGTCCGTGGCTGTGAGAATCTGACTGTTATGCACATAATTGCTGTTGAGGTCG
>JGI24022J15233_10002803_pt1 | contig 16696 bp, 8 predicted proteins | sample Ectturendosymbi2_FD_15233 | JGI IMG/M metagenome (IMG submission 15233)
TGTAACCCCAGTTGACGTGTTGGCAGTTGAAGTCACCAACATACAGACTGGGGTGTGGGAACATCGGTATGGCCGTTGGTGTGAATCGCGAGCGTGGAGGTTTGTAGACGTTAATGATCTTGCATCCTGCAACGTCTACGCACAACCACTCAGAGGAGGCAATGAACGCACGAAAGAGTCCAGGAAAGAAATCACAGCAGACTGCGAAAAAACGATTTTAGGCCGTGGGAAGTGGTAAATCTAAAATAACGTTTACGAAAATGTTGTGAAAGCTTAGTAACAAACCTATCGTATTTTTACATTTGATATGCATTTTTACAAATATTTTGTATTTTTTATCGGTACTTCAACAAATGTTTTGTATTTTGATTTATAATTTTACAGATATATACATTGCAGATGAAAGTTAGCCAGTGCTTTGGTGCAGAATTTTAAACCTTTTGAAATTTCGTAACTATATCTAAAGATAAAAGTCAATAAAAATTGACAGCTGGACCTCGAGGAATAAACATATTCCTTATGCTGAGCGGTTATATTATATTACATTACATTGATGAGTATTTGATGCGCTTTTTTAATGTCTTGTAGTACTCATCCAGAAACCGCTGTTAAATAAAATTTTTATATTGTTTTAGGTATAAAGGCAAAAACTTTTACACTAGCGCTTTAGTTGGTCGCCAGTTGCAACTTTCCACAATTCTGTTGTGGATTGTATAACGTATTTTGTGTATGGCCTTCTCTTTACCTCAGACAATGTTTTCTTTTACATACATTCCAGCTTGGTGAAAAAAAGATAACTACAAGCTCAAAATGTGCATTAGCACTCTAAATCTAATACAAGAATCACCTCATAATTGAATTAAATAAATGAAATTTATCTTGTGAATACAGTATTTTAATTGTCAGGGTACATAAAAACTGCACTAAATACGAAAACAATTTGTTGTTTTCAGCTGCATGGATGTTAGTTGAGGGAATCACGCTCGTAAGGAAAACGGTAGGCGCCTTGGAATCTGCACAGAATGCACGACGTGCAAAGATCCTATCCTACTTGATGGGCTGGTGCTTGCCAGCTATTATCGTCTTGCTGACAGTCACCATTGGATTCATCAAACAAACGTACATGCAGAAAGTTCCCTCACTGATTGAAATCAAGTACCAACGGTGCTGGATCAACCACATTAATGGCACTCTACAATTGTCAGTGCTAACCCCGGTGCTATTAGTGCTAGCAATCAATGGCTTTATTTCATTGCGAATGGCCTATTTTGTTTACACAATGAGCTTCAAAGCAGAAGCGTTCAAACCCACGCAGCAGAGGAACATAAGTGACGGCACTGTGACAGATGTGGATATGACGCACGTGAAAGCTTCCTTAAAAGCCGTTTCGCTCATGCTGCCGACGCTGGGTTTGCCTTGGATTTTGGGTATGCTGACTAGTAAGTTCCAAATTGATTTGGTTCTATGCGTTTCGCATTCTCCTTTTGCTTATCTTGAACGGCACGCTTGGAAAAGAGATTAAATCATTCGGGCCATGCTATGATCAAGCGATAAACAACTACCTGACAATGTTCTCGCTAATATTACAAAAGTTGTAAAACGATTTTTTTTAACTTCAACCTGTATTGAAAGGAGTGATCTTCTGGTTAAACGCTGCATTAGTGTAGATACACGACCACAGCCAAGCGGTTTCAACAGTATAATACCCGCCCAAACTGATTTAGCGGTACCTCAATGGAACAGCAGTCTGTAATTTCCAAGCGAAAGGCAAACACCAGTTCACGAATCACTTGGCGATGGACCTCAGAAAAAAAAACAGATGTACAGTATGTTAATTACAGCTGGGTGCATAGTCGTAGTCAGGGGGGGCAAAAGGGCCATGCTCCCCCAAATTTTTAGAAAATATAGTAATTTTGTGCTTTGAGAGGCAATTTTCTAAACAAAATAGTGTTATTCGCCTAAAATCAAACATTTTGCCCCCCAAAATTTTTTGGCCACCCTCAATTTTTGGACTGGCTACGCCACTGGATGGGTGTTTCAAAGGAAATCTGTTATTTAAATCCTGCCACTTTTGGATTTATCGGCAACACACAAGCTTGTAGTGTTGCATTCGAACATGTTGTCAGCGATTGCGCTGAAAACAAACAGTATTTTTAAAACATTGCAACAACATAGCCCAAAAGTATGAGTATCTTACGTTTGCTCTTCCAAACGTTGCAAATTTTTAGATGTCAGCTGGTAATATTAAGAAAATTTATTGATACTTTTATTTCAATTTTCCTTTGCCCTAATTGGTGAACTTATTGTCAACGTTTCACGGTTTTATAACTGTTAGATCCATTGGTAGATATGGCATAAATTTGAAGGAGAAAAGTTTTCCCTACGATTACAGCGAAAGACTAGTTCAAAATCAAGCAAAAAACACAAACCTTTAGTTAAGCCAGAGGAAAGAATGTGGATTTGCCGAAATTATTTTGCAACATAATGATAAAAGTTTGACAATATTACTACAGTTGTCATATATAAAAACGGAATTTTAAAAAATAAAATGTGTTTTACAAATTATTATTTAAAGACGTCTTTGGAAACTTTTCCTAGAATGATTTTTAAGCTAATTCAACATATCTGCTTAGTGTTTTTATACAAGCAAACAAGTACAATTTTATGCAAGGTTAGAAAATGTTTTCCTTTGAGTCAAATGTCAAATTTTTAATGTAAAATTATTAATTTTGAGGTCTGTAAAAAGCTTTGCAATCTTGGTGCAAAAATTGGTGTGATTTGGGAAAAAAATATATACTATATTTGTTTAGGCGTCAAAGAGAAAATATTTTTGCATATGATTTCAAAGGTGATGAGTAAAGAAACAAAGCGTTTTTGAAGCATATATCTGTACTTGAATTATATAAGTTACTCTAGGTCTTAATTTATCTAGATTTATTGTGCTTGCCTTGTAAAATATACACTTCATGAAAGATGTGTTAAAACATGTCAGTTATTTTGTTCCTATGACATCATAAGTTAAAATTTTTGAGAATTCATCAGATGCAGAAATTTTTGCTCTGTTTAGCAATTTATTAAGGTGCGGCAGTAGAAATTAACGTTCCTTAGTAGAAATATGAAAAGAAAAGTTGTATTTGCGCTTGGAAAATTAAATTTAAAAGCATCCTTACCTGTGTGTGTAAACATAATTCTTTGCAGTCCGTTGTATGCGGATATCAAAAATATCAAATCGTTCAATCTGATTTTCCTACCTAAAATTACCATGGCTCTTATGGAACTGCAGGTATCAACAACTACGAGGCATCAGTTACCTTCATGTATTTAAACACCGTCGTCAACGGTCTTCAAGGAACAGGCCTTTTCCTCATTTATTGCGTACTAAATAGTGAAGTCCGTAGCGTGGTGAGAAGGATTTCGGAGCGTAACCGCATCACGTTTGTTCCGAACGGAAACAAGCCACTGAGAAGGATCTCGCGATTGAGACGCGGAGAGGCCTCGTTTCGAACAACATCCGAAGAAGGTTCCAACGTTATCCGTGCCAATTATTCTCCTGGTATATTTTCTCAGCTTCCGAAATGACTGGCTGAAAAAAACGCACAAACAAAGCATCACTCAATGCTGAGTGGACCAGTAGTAAAAAGGCTGGCAAGGTTAAACGTTGTTAAATTACACGATTTTGATATTTTGCAGTTTGCTCTTTGACAAAAATACGTTGAAAGAAAACTTTGTTTACAGTTTTTGCTTTCTCTTTAGATTTAAGGATAATGTTACCTTGCAGGTTACGCCAGCATGGTTATCAAAGGTATTTTACTTTTTGATCTTCCTTCAAAATATGGGACAAGACAATTTAAACTTTGCGTCAAGCTCTGCCACAAAAAAATGATAAAGTTGTAAAAAAATTAATTCTTAACGTCATTTGGCGTTTGTAAACTAGCTTTCGATTACTTTGCTTACTCTGGACACTTTTATTCAAGGGTTCTCAACCGGGGGGAATTTCCCACCAGGGTGGATTTTGTATTTGCAAGGGGGGAATTTCGTATTTAGGATTTTGTTTAAAATGTTATTATATTAGAGGCCAAAGAGCTTATCAGTTGTGAAGAGTTAAGTTTCTCTTAGTGTACTGATGTAAAAGTGTTCTTCACAAACTAAATTTGTAAGGGGGGATTTTATCTGTGAATAACGGTTACAGGGGTGCATGGGATAAAAAGGGTTGAGAACCACTGCTTTAATTAAGGGTTTATCTTCTTCATGGATCGTGTTTCACGTAGTGAAACCACAACTGGAATATAGAGTTGTGGTTCTAATTTTTTCATGAAAGCTTTTTCAAAAATTTTTTAAAACCTTTGTGTAATCAATAGACCTTAAAAAATGCGTTAGCAATGCAGAGACCCTTCATCATTCTCTTCGTAAATGCTGGTTTATTGCAATTAAATGAAATACATTTGCCTGAAAAATTTGCAAAACTGTAGTGCACAGAACTGGCGCTTGTAGGAAGTTTGTTTGCTTTTTCTATTTAGAGCAGAATGATTTCAAACAGCTTATGTATAAAACTGCTTTTTTAAACGCCAATTTTTGATCCCTCTGCTTAAATGTAAATGCAATTCAAAGTTTCTACGTGCATTCTATTCAAGACCTTAGTGCAATGAACGTAATTGCTTTGGCTTAAACCGTGCTGTACGTTTTCCACCACAAGAAAGCAAATGTGAAATTTCTTTGGCGTTTTCCTTTAAAAAAACATTTATTTTCCAAACAAATGTTTTTTACCAAAAACTTAAATACGATAATATGAAAATATATTACCAAAAATTTTTATGGGTCACGGTCGTTTGTATATAAAAATATTACCTTCACTTGAAAGTATGAAAATGATTGTCATAACTTGAAAATAAAAACAAATTACCATAACTGCAAAAACCAAAAACATCGTAAAGAATTAAAAAAACATTTTAATTACCACGACGCCTTTGGAACCATGAGGTGGATGAGAGGTCACAAAACGAACGTTCAAGAAACTCACAATGATTGTCGCAGGTACCCTCCTCAATCCACCCAAAAGTGGGTACTCTAACCCCATTATGTTCCAAAAATGAGCCGTGCATTCTTCATTTTCTACTGCTAGTCTTTATCCCTGTTGTAGCTTTCATGGGTACATTCGTGATTGCAGTTGCTATCAGACACATCATAGAATTATCATGTCTTATCCTCCTGCTAGCTCTGAAGCTCTTTATGGCTGCTGATAGAACCATCCCGACCATTTGCCAATGAGAATGCAACCGTGCACTTATTCTATTCGTTCAAAAATCTTCTAGTAGCTGCTATTCTACTTTAGCAGTATACCTTACCTCGCGCATAATCACAGCGTCTTGCAACATGGTATTCCTTATGTCATCTATACGACGAAACCGCACATGCAGTAAGAGTGCTAAAAAATACGCTGCCAAATTACGGGAGAGCAGACAAAGCGCCAAGTTTGTTTATCGACTCGTGCTTTTAGCCTCGCCCACGCAACATGCTTGTTGGCTACAGACATGGGTGGCGGAACCTTTTACAATATGGGGGGGCACAAGTTCACGTCAAACAAAATATGGACAAATTTTGTGGTTTGAATTGGCAACTGTGACGTCACAAACATTCAAATATGGCGTGATCACATATGCACCACATGAAGGTCTAAATTACATTATTTTAGACAAAATTACACCACCATCAAAACGTATCGGTGAACCACTTGAGATTCAAATAGGCTGTTACAGGGACGACCCAGGTCAACAGCGTCACTCGGACTCATCACACAGCTTATTCTGACTGAATAAAACCGTTCGAGGCTTGAGTCATTGAAATTTCCATTTGCTTTCGGTCTGTCTAGCATTATCGTTGCTCTGTAACGTTAGTTACGTAACAATAAATGAGAAGTTCTCATAACTTCTCCATTGTTGTACCAACGTACGTCACAGAGCAATGATAACGCCAGTAAGTCCTCTGCTTACCGTACTAGGCTCATTCACATTAGCCCGAGTTGCTGGGCAATTTATCGTTTATTTGAAATTATAACTGTCCGTTGGACTGGACGTCAAATCCAATGTTCTATACAAATCCATTTCTTCAAAAAACATTCTGAATTATGTGTTAAAAAATACTAAATTGCATAGGGCAGCTCGGGCTCTAATGGATGAGTAACTACCCTGGGGCACCAGGAGTGGGGCGAGAGTTTTCTGATAGGGGCCCAAACTTTTTAAACGATGTTCAATAGTTTTAAACTACGTCCAACGCATTTTTCCAGGTGGGCAAAAATTTTTGCAGGGGAGTTTCGCTCCCCCTGGTCACGGGCCTCTGGAACAGATAGTAACATGACTGAATACTCATTCTACAACTGCATTAGATACCGGAATGCAAAGACAAGACAAAGCATATGTAGCAACCAGCAAGTTGTCTGTAAGGATGCCAGTTGTGTTGCCAATCATAGGCGAAGCCAAGGGGCCCAGGATGCCATGCCACCCGGGATATTTTTAGCATATGTTGTCATTTCGTGCTTTGAAAGTTGGCATCTCAAACAAAATATTGTTACTCGCCTAAAATCAAATTAATATTTTGGCCCTCCAAAAAATTTTGGGTCGGCTACGCCACTGCTGCCAATGCAGAAATAAAATAGATATTTAGTGCTGCCAATGCAAAAACTTAAACACAATTGAAATTAGATCTGTCAAGTATTTCACTTTGCGTATAAGATTCAGAAAAATTTCACTACCAAGAATGGTGTTGAAACGTTTGAAATTACACCACTTTTTAATGGTGTGGCACGAACTTTTTCCTGCACACAAGCATGGGTGTCGGAAGAAGGGCAGGAATTTGAAAATTTCAGCAAAAAATGCTGTTTTCTTAATTTCGAGTGGTAAAGACCAAGTTTCAACACTTTTGGCCCCCCGAAGAAAAATGTTTGGAAAAATTCACTAGTGCCCCCCTGGAAAAATTTCTTCCGACGACCATGCACACAAGCATGTAAAATAACACCATTTTTGTGAAAAATTATTTTGTGTTACATCACCTGGCAACAGTGTTCAACAACACCAACGCGGTAAGCAATCCATAGCAGGGTGACAGACTGTGCACGATGTATTCTGCCAAACAATCACGAAATCCTGCCAAATTACAATTGATATGTTCGAAATAATATCGACAAAATACTGCCAAAATTCTGCGACATGTTTTTCAGTGAACGATTTACTTTATCACTGGACCCTATGCTAATTGTGTTACTTAAACTTACGATATTTAGGCAAAAAAGTAGGTGGGCCAGGCCCCCCAGAAATAAAAGTGGGAGGGCCTAGGCCCATTCCGCCATCTATGGCTACAGAGACACGAACGTTTTGTTAGCATGCGCAATTTTACTTTGCACAACATAGTTTTGTGCACCATTTCCCCTTATTAAGAAATAAATATACGACAGTGCAAATACTGGTAAACAAAGCTTCTAAATATTGGAATTATATTACATCGATGTTTCTGACGAGTTTTAATGTCTTTTTTGTGTTTGTTTATGCATGTTTTATGTGTATATGTCTTGAGACTACTACCTGACATTTTTTGACTTTTTGTGCAACAAGGTCTGTTTTTTTGGCAACCCTGTCAAAGCAACAAACACTTTCATTTATAATTTGTCGCTGTCGCCGAGGTGTACGATGTGGGTTTGCGATTTAGGTTTAGGATTAGGGGTTAGTTTTAGGTTAGGGTTGAAGGTTTAGTACGTTACTAGCAAGTCAAAAGTGTAGTGCAGCCTAGTGCAAATGCAAACTCGTCGTGCGTTTGTGATACGTTACAGGGCTGACGAATACATTTTCAAAAATGAAGGTCCGCTGGCAGACCTATAGCAACTGTCTTATGACTACATGGTTTTACCATCCAAAGGACAATGAACTGAAAACTTAAGTGTTGTTACTTTGCTTTTGAGGTTAAAGTAGTCCGGGCCATGGTCCGGGCCAGAACAGAATTTGATGTTTAGACAAAACGGGCCGGGGGCGGTTTCTTGATAGCTCTGGGCGGGGTGGGCTGCAAAAGTGCTTTCTCGTGCCATCTCTATGTGGTATAGTATGCCGGTCTGCAGATGGCACCACATGTGAATGAAGTGGTCACCTGTAGATGGTGATAAAGAGTTACACGCCACTGTAACAGACACCTCAAGCAAGAGATCGAAATCCACTTATCCTATATAAATATAGGGCACCTAACATCAGCAAGGTGATTCCGACAGAATGAGAATGGCATGTGATCTCTACTGACACTACAGGTGAACAGTTGAATGTGGTAGAAGAGAGGAGTGATCTCATGGATCAACTGTGTTGTTGTTACTTGGTTTCCTGTTGGCTTAAAGACTTGAATAGACACCTTTCGCTTGTTCTCGTTTCTCTAGGTTCCAGCACAGGGTTTCTCAAACGGGGCCCTTGGGGGTCACGTAACGGTTCTTTGGGGGACACGAGCAGAGGCCTTCACTAGGTAGCCTTGCCGTTATATTGCGTATTTTCATTGACGAGCAGGGGGCCACAAGTGTTGAGAGCCTTTCAGAGGGGCCACGGCTTATAGAAGTTTGAGAATCATTATTCTAGGATAACTCCCAAGTAGGACACTTAACCGCAAACCCTAAGCCTAAAATCTCCGGTTTGCAGTTGTCTTAGTTGCTTTGCAGGCAGTTGTCTTGATAGCAATGCAGACAGATGTGACACAGGCGAGCAATGATGATGCAAGTTTTGAAGTTGAATATGCCCGTAGTTTTAGCTTTTTAGGCAGTGTTTAATTATTTCACTTACGGGAATCACTGTAAGATTGCTTTTTCTCTATTTTGTGTAGGAGATTGCTCTTCAGTTGGTCTGTATGTGCAATTTTTCTTTAGCACACTCCAACAGGACGTAAGTAAGCTGTGTATGTTGGCAGAGCTTAATCGCAACCGATTCTCGTGGGTCAGTGGCGATCCAGGAATTAAAAAAGTTGGGGCACTGCGGGGTCAAGGAAAAATTTTGAGAGAACAACATACTGTAAATGTCTACCCAGCATGATGATTTTTCGTTGATTTGAAGATTAATTTGCTAGAAGTATCCCTATCAAACGCAACATGGTCTTGTGAATATTTTTAAACATGACCTAGCGTTATTATTCGCAAAAGACACCAAAACGCCATTAGACGCAATCGCAAACTTGCACTGTTATGTCGAATTGTCTGTGCTAACCACTTCCACAGCACTACACTTGTAAAAAGAAGCACAATTTCCCGTACACAATTGCGTCGGAACCACATGAACAAAAACAGCTGCATGAAAGTGAAAACAATTCACGTGAAAGCGGAATGGTTTCAACCACAAATTCCATCCTGGCACAAAGACAATTAGGCTGTTGATCGCCAAGTAGTTTCGTCAAATGTTCTTACTGCGAAACGATTTATTTATAAATAAACCATGTGTCAAAAGATTGGTTACTACTGACATTCTTGTGGTAGCTTACGGATGCTGCGATTGTGAGGTTAAAATATAACAATGTTATGCAAGTGCTGTCACATTTGTTATACCCATCTGCAGCGTGGATTGGGTAAGGACTATTCAATGCACTATATGCCACGGTGTGGAACCTATTTACTATCGCGGGCCGAGTGAATTGTGGAATATCGCTGGCCGGACGCAAAAATTAATTAATTCCACTTTATAATCCTACCTTCATCTTCAAAAGGAAAACAAGGAGAGAAACCTATGTCAAGATACGAGTTGCTTCTGTTGACTTACTGTCTGCGTTTCTGCTTGTCATGGAGTTTTGTTTGACGCGATGCTGTATTCTGACTTGGGTAATAAAAATTCTGATGCGGGTCAAATTAAGTTTTCACGCGGGGCGTAGGTTCCCCACCCCTGCACTCTGCAGTTAACAGCAGCGAGGTTTCCTGCAGGTCATGCGTGAAAGCCTTGTTATTTGAGCAGCGCTGATCACTTAGTTATTCCTACAGACAATGTAAGGAAGTCTTGCAGACTGCTTGTGAATTGATGGTCGAGGCGTAAAATACGCTACACCAATGAGCACAATGAAAGTCAGGGGTGTACGCTGTAAGTAAGGGGCAATCTCCTTAGTGTGGCATTCACATGTGAAGGAAGGCGGAACAAAGACATTGATGTTGAGCTTGCAGAACTGTTACAACTTGGTGTTCAGACGTAATTATTATACATTGCTGAAAACCGTGAGGTATTTGGAGACCTCTTAGAGCTGCTGGACCCGCGAGCATCGTAAGAAGAAAAGTAGGTGTGAAAATGAATGAATGCCCGAAGTATTATTCGCAGCTACTCTTCAAAAATAAGGAATCAATGCTTGCTGTTTTTCTCTGCCTCAACTCAATGTCACTCATCGCGACCATCTCTTTTGCTAAACGAAAGGCCGTGCCTTTTCCTTACTTTTAGCGAAAAGGGTCGGTCCACCCTTTGGTAATACAAAATTGCAGCAAGTCGTACTGTTGCTTTGGCTAGCATACACTTACAGTGAAAGTGAATGGGAGCAACATTGCTATTTGAGCACGAGAAAGCTTTCCCTAAAAGGTATTTGTTAATAAAATTTAACTTTAAAAATACCTTCTGCTTCGAGTAGGCTATTGTTACAAATCCGGATTTTCTCAAAGATTTTTCTTCTAAAATATCATAAGCAAAAACTCAGTCAAGGATAAATAAAACCAGCAGCACCTGATATCTTTTTGGTTTCACTACTTTTTTGCAATACACCGTAAACCAATTATCGTTACCTTGGACAGTAGCTGTTCACATCCTTTTGCATTCGTCTGTGTATGTCAGTGGCAGTTGACCCTACAAGATTGGTTGACCTGTAGATATTCTTGGACAGATTGATCGTGGCGTGCTACTGATCCATCCTGTGCCAGATTCGCCTTGGACGCTTAACTATTAGCAGTAGCAAGATCTCCTTTCATTTTGACAATTACCGGAAAAGCGAAACGTGGAGGCCGCACCGTCTCTTACGCTGTACCACGTCACTGAAATGACAAGAGTCATAAAAAGAGGTGCCGCCACCACACAAACCGACCCAGTTGATGATGTTAGATGGAAAACGTAAAGCAGTGCTTTCCATCATAATCGAAAGACTGGAAATGACGATTTCTAATTTCGTTGATCAAAGAGAACGAAATGGCCCTTTATTCCTCTTCATATGTACCAATAACTGTGCCAAGGAAATTGCAAATCGCAAGTAATCACAACACATTCCATAGCATTCACTACTGCCCAGTTCCGCTAGATGTATTTTAATTGAAATAGTTGTTTCTTGTTTTTTTCTAACATATCTTGCGCTTTTCAGTCACAAACAAATTTCAGAGATCAGTTTTCGATGCATTAAATTTCACCTACACAGGAATTTACCACTTCATTGTTTTCTTATTTCGTAAGCTTTATAATAATAAATCTTCCAAAACTCTTATGCAAATAAACTTTTATAAAATTATCTACCACTCTTATTTGGTCTTGGCTCCCAAAAAAACTGTTTGTTCTGACAAATGACTTTACTTGCAAACGCTTATTGAAGTGCTCTCTCTCAGGCAGAGGTCGGTGGGTTTTACGGCTTAGCGTATAATGACAACAAACTGGGAGACGACCGATTTGAGAAGTTACAAGTGTTCGGTAATTGTCGAGCCGTGAGTGCGGTTGACAAGTGAGGGTAATTTCGCTTGTGGGGATAGAGGCAGTTGTTTGGATAGCATTTTTTAGTCGGAGGCTGTTTTTCAACAGCTAATGATCATGTCACAATTGCCCGGGGAAAAAAATTGAGTTTAGACGTAGATCCACCTGAAAAAGCACCACCGTTGGCCCACTATTAAGACCACAACTTTTGTGTGAAATAGTTGCACCGTTGGGAAAAGGCAAACATGTTTGATCTACCAGTCATATCGGATAATCCAAGTAGTTGTTGGATCACAATTTGTTTCTAGAAAAGTGGTCATTCTGCCAACGTTTTACAAAAATGTCGTTACATTAGAAAGAAAAAGACTTGATGGATGACAGTAAGTTAACTTCCCAACATCTGAAATTTGCCTTTAACTATGTGCCTCTATTTATTATCGGTTTTAAGTCGGGAAAGACCTGCTTGAAACAAGTCCCAAGGTAATTGCTTGCTTACGTTTTATTCCGAGGAAATTTTCAAAGCGATATTTGCAGTGGACGTGATGCCTGCTACGTGTTTATTTAATAACGAGGCCTCTATCACTTGAACCATTTACAAACCCAGTTTCCGTGATGAGTACAAAAAACAACAAAACAGAACGAGAGGGTGGATAATGTGGGCTTGCTGTTCTCACCGTCGACGTGTAGGCAAATACTTTGGCCAGCTAACTAACAACTGCTAGATGTCAGTCAGTGAGAACATCACTTGATTGAAATCCCAGGTACGTTCGGATACTGAAAGGCAGAAACAACACGTTATAAGAAGAAAATGTAAGTCAAACGTGTTCATCAGAAAAAAATTACGCTAAAAAGACTTGTTCAACTCAGTGTTGCTAGTTGAAGCAGGGGGCCAGATCTCCGACATTTTGTTTTGCAAGTTGCTACTTAGTTTCTAAGCTGAAAAAATATAAAAGCAAGCTTTTAAAATATTTTTGTTACTTTTTCAGGTATATTTGATCTGTTGGATAGGTAGATGCAGCAAAAAATTCAACATTTTTCAATTTGACATTCTTAGTGAAGGTCAGTACCTCATGCTTTTTCAGAAATGTCTGCTTTACATTCGAACCAGTAGCGGATTTGACTGTGAGTAAATAGAACAGCACAACTCTTCTTCTCGCCTCTCGGAAATAAATTGGTCAAACATCAAACGTTTATATTTTTATTGATACTGGCATTTTTTTTCATTTTACTGTTTGATGTATAAATGTCTGATGGGTAACCATGACGTTTTTGAATTTATTTTCTCTTTTTCTTGTCCCACTTATCCCCATGCCTTTGATAAAATTTGGTATCAACCAAAAGCTCGCATTTCCCAATCGTTCAAGTTTGGACATAAGATTTGCGGTGATAGTGCCGTGGTAGGTACGTAAAATTCAATGATCGGTTTTGCTTTTCACTTGAAAAACACATCAGGCTCAACAAAATTTTCGTTACCACGATTCCCGCGAGTATAAGATTAGGCTTGGTGACTTTTCATCACGCGTCATTTCATCACGCGACAGTTGTCCTGGCGGCAGTTGTCCTGGTAGCAGTTGTCCTAGGTGGCAGTTGTCCGGGTGACAGTTGTCCAGGTGGTTGTTGTTCTAGGTGGCAGTTGTCCTAGGTGGCAGTTGTCGGGTGGCAATTGTCCTGGATAGCAGTTATCCTACGTGGCAATTGTCATTAGGTAACAGTTTTCTGGGTGGCAGTTGTCCTGGTAGAAGCTATCCTAGGTGGCAGTTGTCCGTGTAGCAGTTGTCCTAGGCGGCTATTGTCCTAGGTGGTAGTTGTCTGGGTGGCAGTTGTCTTGGGTGGCAATTGTCCTAAGTGGCAGCTGTCCTGTGGTAGTTGTCCAGGTGGCTGTAGTCCTTGAATCATTTAGCAGAGTGTCCTTTTATTATAAAACATTAAACTTGGTGAGTTGAAAATTATTTCAAAAATTTTTCTCCGCAGTTTACCTTAAAATTTTTGTTTTACTGATCCGACCTTTTGCTTTTTGTAACGTCACACATTTTTATTGTCAATTTTATGTTCTGTTTTAGTTTCAGTGGTGTATTACTCCTGTTTGCAACTTCCATGCCAATCTCTCAACCAACAAATGCAGTAATAGGTATTTCTCATTGTTTTTTTGAACTAAACTATAAACTTCTCCATGAGTATGAAGACAAAGCGTTAGGAAAAAAGCCTAATTTGAAGATTGCGTATTAGCGAAAGCAGGAAAAAATCATTTTATTTCGCTTTTTGTTGCAGGAGTATCGATTACAGATGGTGACAACATTAATTTTTTAACTTTTTCTTTGAACCAATTAATGAGTTTTCTGATGGAAACCCGCATCCACAACCTGTGTTTTTCAACCGTCGTGTTTATTGCAATTGCACCTTTGCTACTTTTTGTCAACTTGAGCTCTTGCGAAGGTACATGTACAGTATAACAGTTTTAAGTATTCTGCATTTTGATTTGCTGCCAAAATCTACCTTTTCACTGTATGTTCAGAAAGCTCCCAACATTGGGTTGTGTAGAAGAACAATATATCTAGAATTATGTCTACAAAATATTGCTCCAACCACATATCTTCTATACATTAACATAATACATTAATAATTTTGAAGATAGTTACTTGGACAAGTTATTCACATCCAAAAAGCTAGTAAATTGTTTGTATTTTCAATTTTGTGACAATGCTATGACTTCAGTCATTAGTCGCAATGTTTCACAATCAAAGAACATGTAGGTGTGGGAGCAGGAAATTTTGTGGGGGTGCAAAGGCTATTTTGCCCAAATTCCCCAAATTTGCCCGGAAAACATTTATGCGACAAACTTTTTCCTTACAAACTTTCTGTAGCTGTTAGCTTGGCAGGGTTGAGGAGTCGGAGTCGCAGAGTCGAAGGATTTTGAGTGTATACAAACCAGGTGCATTGATTTATTCATTTAACGCTGTTACAATGGAAAAGTCGAGTTTTGAAGTATCGCCGTTATATCTTACAGCGTTTGGTTTTTGTTGCGTTCACTAAAATCGGTCACATTAAACCCTTGTACGGAGTAGCAAGATACCTTTGGTCCATAAATCGATATGCTTACCGAACTGCGAACGAATTTCCGTTCTCATGCACAGATCGACTGAGAATTCTTTTCCGTAAAATGTTTGGATGCCTAGTTCACAACCTGCTTAAGTTCCGTGACACCATTGCAGTCCCGAATCGGGTCCCTAAAACACCCTAAAATACTGGGCCCTTTACACTAAAAGCAGGCCCGTAGCACGGAGGGGCATTCGGAGGCAATGCCCCCCCAAAATTTTTTTCTGCCTCCCAAATTTTGTGCCCACAAAATATTATTTTAAAAACATATAACAAAAACAAATATCTTGCCCCCTAAAAGGTGTATTTTCGCCCTCAAACGATAAAATGTGGCTACGGGTTTGTCGGAAACCAGGTGGATAAACGCCGCTCTGCGGTTCAGATCCGATATATACAGTGGCGTAGCCAGCCCAAAAATTTGGGAGGGGCCAAAAAATTTTAGGGGGGGAAAATGCTTGATTTTAGGCGAATAACACTATTTTGTTTGGAAAAACGCCTCTCAAAGCACAAAATGACTATGATTTCTAAACGTTTGTGGGAGGCCATGGCCCTTCTGTCCCCCTGGCTACACCTATGAATATATACTCAATATTTTGCTGTGACGACACCAATAATGTTGGGCCAAGGAATACAGAGACTATTAACAGGAGTATAGAATTAAATGGTGCAATGATTATGATCATTCTGTGTATAGAAATGTGCCAAAGATTTTGTGAGGGACAAAAATATTTGGGCGGCCAGTGCCCCCGAATGCTCTCCGTCGCAACGGGCCCGAATGTGCTACTGTGTTTGATTAAATTCAAAGTCTAAAGATTGACGTAACGTAACTAAAGGTTTAATCCAGGTCTGGAACTTAGCTGAAAGGAGCCAGATAGCCACTGCAGGGGACCCACTAGCCAACATTAAGAAAAGAATTTGAAAAATAATGGTGAACCGGATGTGGATTGCTATACTAAAACCCTAAATCCCCGGAAAATACTCCGAAAAACGCAAAAAAACAACCTGGTGCAAATTCAAAGAATGCTAAAACCGGAATACACTAGAATTCGCCTGTGACGACTTTGGGTATAACGTCAGTTCGCCTATAACGACCCTTTTTCTCCGTTCCCTTGAAGTGACGTATATAGGGCAAATCTACTCGAATAAGCCAAGTGGTGACCGGTTTTTTGTTTAACTTGTTAGGGGTCGATTTGCCTTTCTGAGCCCCCTCAGTTTTGCCTCTGAGTATAAATAAAACCAGCCAGAAATGTTCATCTATCTAAAATAGACGGTGTAATCTCTCTCAAACAAAATAAGTCCAACTTCACTTCTCGCGGCTGAAATGTTTGGTGTGCAATCTCACAAAAACAAGGCCAGCGCAACCTATTCTTCCGCTACGGCCATGGCCAAACCTGTTTTCTGACTCAACAGGGCGTTTCAGTTGTAAAAAACGTGTCAACACAGCTGGTGTTAGAAATTAAAAAGCCCAAAATAACTGCTCTTTGCTGTACTCCACCAATTCACCGCCCACTGCAGTTGCATCCATCGTCCATGCATGGATATTGAATACTGAATTAGAAACAGGATTGGAAATCTACAAAAGACGATCATTCGAAGGTTGAACTAACTTGAAGTAGGCTAATGCTCCCAATTTTGACACACTAGATGTTTGCAATGAGTTGGCTACTTTATTCACCAATCGCGATGCCATAAAAATTTTCTCGAAACTGTGTCAGTCTCTGAGAGTGCGAGTTTTGTATTTCCCGGTGTCTGGAAAGTTTTGGTTCTGCTTTTGTTTTTACCTACCGCGAATACCACATCAGAGAAGTCTTTTTCAGCACCGAAGCGCGTAAAAAATATTTGCGTAAAACCAGGGCATACGAGAAGGGATAAGATGTACGTCACATCCAGGCCCGGGAGGATGAAAATACGCACGCTATTTTTTTTTTGTTTGGCAGTATAACAACTAATCTATCTCAAAA
>JGI24022J15233_10002806_pt1 | contig 16688 bp, 8 predicted proteins | sample Ectturendosymbi2_FD_15233 | JGI IMG/M metagenome (IMG submission 15233)
GAAGCTTTGTCTGGAAAGCAGCACTTTTGAATTTTATGGCATTGGATCGACGCATGCAATTATGCTTAACTCCTTTGCATAAGATATGTTAAATTCTGTATACCAGCAATAATGATGTAATAAAGTAATAATGGAGTTTTCTTTTCATACCACATTTAACTCGACTCAGCAGCAACATGTCCAAAAACATTACTCATGTATAAGTCGACCCCAGAAATTTTACGTTAAAATCAGGTCCCCGAAACTCGACTTATACACGAGTATATACGGTATGTTCCAGTAGACTATAGCTACTATGTCTGCATTCAACAGCCTACATGCTTCATGGAAATTAGGTACAACTTTCACTTAATGCTTATCTACATTTTCAAATGTGTGGCATTCTAACAGTTCTGACAATTTCTGATTTGTCAGTCTGCAAGGGTTGGTGACTTCAGTCAACATGTCATTTTTGCAGTTGGTTGACAAAGAATCTGTGAGCTAACAAAAGCTATCACTGATAAAACTTTAATTGTTTGTAACACTTTTGGTACCGGGTGGTTTCTCTGCAGCGATATCCTCTGTTGTCGGGTGGTTTTGGGGAGAAATTNGAATGCTGTCTGCTTCTGCAGAAGGCAGATACTGCTAGGTGTTTCCAGCTGTAGGCTAAAATGATAAACCTGGCAAACGTTTTGTTGAGCTTTTACACTAACCAATCACCAACTTATCAAATCATTTCCAAAACACTTTAGGCTACGTGCCACTGCAACAAGCCTGGGCCTANCATAGCCATATTTTTTGCAAAAGTTTCACTTCATTGCAAAGAGACAATAAAAACAGCTAACACTAGATTCAAGCAACACAACTTTGTCAACATGCCTAAATATACTTGCATAAACGTTTGCAAAACATTTTTTAGCATTTGGCAGCATATCAAAGCACTTCCATCACACAAAATCGCAGTCCTGGTCCTGCTTAGGTGGACAAACTAAAAAAACATGCTTTCAAGCAGCCTCTGGACCGCAGAGTTTGGATTCTCATTCCAACACCAAATAGTATTTGAAGTCAGTCTTGGTCTTTAGATCATTTCTAGGCAAAAAAAAACATCACAACAAGTGCCTTTAAACACAATTTTCAGTCCAGATGTAAATTTACGTCGGCCAGTAACGCATTGACAAATGTTAACAATGTAGATTACGTTGGCCAGTACCAGAAGTGCTAGCTTGTGTCATCACCAGAACTCTTTGCCTTCAATACTATATAATTGAAAACCTATTAGAATGCTAATTAAATGGGTCATAAAAATCACACACAGCTTTAAAACTGCGTATAATTTTTTATTTTTATTGCATGATTTAAATCACTCATTTTTAAATCCAATTATTTAAATCGATCAACCCTGATGATGAATAAATTTATTACTACCTAAGCTCTCAATGTTTCAGCGCATTTTGAGCAAAATCACAGCTAAAAACAAGGTGACTGTTTGACTGGATTATTTCTTTTTTCTAGATAGTTTCCATTTCAGTCAGAAAAAAAATCTTGACACTGGCACATCCCTAATTTTTACCACAGGAAATACTACAGACCCACAGACTTCAAATCTCATGATCAAACAGCTTTTTCAGTTGATCATCACTTGTGAACTGTACTCCTGGAAATATTAGCAATCTAAAGATCACTAACAGGTGGTTATTAAGATCAAGTGAAATGATGAAATGAAATGCTTAAAATCGGTATGCAAGGCTATATTGTTGCATTCACTAAATGACATGCGAGTCTGGTCATTGCCTAGGAGGTTGCGGCTTCACTTCAAAGCCTGATATTTTTGGTATGGTCGTGCTGTCTTCAAATGCTTCAATCAGGCATCTGTTCTACGTGCAAATGAGGTTGAGTGGCACAGCTTGCAAGCATTTGGATTTGCATCAAAATTAATGCAGTTTTGCTGAAAAAATTCCACTGCGTACTAGTGTTGCACAAAAATAAAATAAATTAGAATGGCATGACTTACGTATTCATCAAGTTTCCAACACATCTTGCAACTGCCTGGCAGTTATACCAGGTTATTTTGCAAAAACAAGCAAGAAGATATGAAAAACAAGCCAAAAATAGGTAATTTGACGGAAAAACAAGCCCAACATGCGTTGGCAGGAAAATGCAACAAAACGAAAAATCAGCAAGTAAATTAAATAAAAAAGCATGGTGGCAAATCTGAAAAAAAACAAGCCCAAACTGACCAAAATTTCACAAAAACACGCCCAATATGCCTTTAGGAGCAAATTGACACAGAAAATTGCCATAAAATTTGAAGAAAACGCAATCAGAAAAACAGAAATTTGCAAAAAACAAGCCCAAAAAACAAGCAAATTTCAATTAAAACAAGCTCAAAAACAAGCAACTCGCAAGTCTTCAAAAAAACCCGCAAGGTTGGCAATACTGCTGCCTGGGGAAATGTTTGCCCTACCATTGTTGTTTGTGGGTAGCATTGTTCACAATATTGTCAAAAATATGTAAATCTGTGTTTCAATTGCTGGTTTAACAGTGTTATTGCCACCTATTTGTGCAAAGAAATGTCAAATTGATTGAGGTCAATTTATATTATGGGAATTTGTGACTTTGCACCTAGAGATTCACTTGAAACGTTAAGTTTGTTAAGTTGGATCCTGTCATGTATGAATTAGCCATGAAAGATATTTCAATAAATCTTCTATTGTATTTTAATCTATACTATTGTGTTTTTTATTTGTACTGCTCATATTTCTACTTTAAATAGGTGTAAATGCAGTCTGACATTCCAGCTAACAGGCTGTTGAATAATATTTTTACTATATTACTTTCCAATATTCTCTAAGTATCTTTTACTAGTGGCCACTGATTGATTGATGACAATTGATTTTGCTGAACGGATTCTATTTTGGGGATGTTTCTTGCAATGTAAAAACTTCATGTTTTCTATTTGTTGCGCATGTTTTAATGGATATTTGCATTTTGAAATAGGCTGCTGGTCAGCGATTGATGAAAGTAGAAGTTTTGTCAGGACATAAATTGGCAAAGAAAGACATTTTTGGAGCAAGGTTTGCATGTTTGTTTTTATCATCTGTACATATAAAATTAGTTTTATGTTAGCAAATGTGTAGATCAGTGCTCTTCAACTGGGGTTCCATGGAACCCTAGGGTTCCACAAAACATGTGGGGTTCCATGAGAGTTCCTCGTTTAAGGGAAATGATTTCTTGCTTCAGTTTGTTGGTTTGTTGATACGTTTTATGTAATGTTTAGATCACTGTGCCGCATTCAGACTCCAAGCAGGTTAGTTGTACAAGAGGTTGAATGCAGATAGTGCAGAGAATCCCAACCTTTCTCTGACCATGAACTCCTTCAGCATTTCAACAGATGAGCATGTACCCCTAAATTATAGATATATTTAACAATAAGCATATAATGATTTTCTGAAATAATATTCCTGATATATGTATGAATATATGGACATTTATAATACAGGTTTTTTAAAGGTGATTTAGGGACCTGATTCAGTCCCTAGAATTGAAAATCAGGTCCCTAGAATCAGAGAAATTGGAGCCCTACAGGTCCATACTGGGTACCTAGCATTTTCCTCAAAAAAACGATAATGTATAAATACATTTTACCTTCTGTTGCTAACCATATATGTACCCCTTCAGATAGGAAAGGTACCCCAGAGATACATGTACCCAGGTTGGGAACTCCTGGGATAGTGGAACAAGAAATATTGAGAGTTGTTGTGTCACTTGCTATGCATTTTGTTGCATCATAGTTATACGATATTGCCGATGTACAGTTCACAGTACTGTACATCGAAGTAGTAGAGAGTAGACAACAACAACTCTCAATATACTAGAGCTGCTGTTCACCCTTTGTGGGAATAAAGTAAAAACAGTGTGGAACCCAACTTTTTCCTATTTAGTCAATCCAGATAAGCAAAATAGCTTATTTTCTTATGTGATGTGAAATAATAACAACCACAAAGATGTGGACGGTAATGCACAATGTAGTTCAAATGTACAAGAGGCACCTAGTTCGAAGCGGACCAAGTGTAATTCAATCGCCAAAGTTATAAAATTGGACGACACATATTTGAGATGCGTATTCTTTTTGCCAAATTCTGAATTTAGCAGATACATTCCAGAAATGCAAGAACAACTGAGTCATTAAATTTCTTGCTTTTTAACTTACTGTAATAACTGTTTATTTGTTGAAGTGTCTAATAATGAAAAATTTGATTTCCTTAAAAGTAATTCGTGTTTTTCACATTTTTGTTGATGGGGGTTCCATGACAAATGTGAAAAGTATATCAGGGGGTTCCACGATGACAAAAAGCTTGAAGAGCACTGGTATAGATCAAGAACAATTACTGTCATAGTAAATACGCAGATGGTGATGCCTGATACTAGTTCTGCACTGCATTTAAGGTTTTGATAAACAGTGACTTCAAGATTTTAATGCAACTTGTATATATTGTGTGTTGATGATAGTATGCTGTGATGGGCATGAGTAATAGTTGTCCACATACTTGTTTTTTTTTGTCTCAAAGAACCACACTGATTCATTTTTTGTAACTACTAATCCAAAGGTAGTCTTAGTGGCTTGACTTTGTATAATGCACACATTTCTTGCTCTGGTTTCTTGAGATTGAGTTTACAAAAAAATTCACACATAGTCTGTGATAACTTTGCTTTGAGTAATTCTACAATATTTTGATAAAATCAATACTTTTCTGCATCAAGAATGTACAATTTAAATGTACATCAAAATGGTAATAATTAACAACACAGTAAAGTCCATTTGCTATGGAATTTTTTGATCAAATTATGCTGGGTATGTTTTTGTCATTTTGGAACTGCGCACCACAGGAATCATGGTTTGTTGCAGTCACCACATCATTGCATCCAATCAATGCAGTATAGTTCTAAATTGAATTTTTATTCAATATTACCAAGAGAAGCAACACAAAAAATCCAGTGAATGTTCATATTTTGTATAACCTTATCTATGTTACTGCATTGTTTTTTTTTCACTGAGACATTTGGGTCATTTTCTTGCTGTGACATTTAGTTACTAGCCATAACAGTGTTCATTCGCCTATAATTTCAGACATTCTGATCGAAATGACTTACATTTTTTTTGGTCATTTCAAAAACGTTTCGGTAAAATGGCTGAAAAAATCCTAGGTACTGCATATGAAAGAACAATGTGGTTTGACAAAGAAACTAATAAGAAAATATTCTGCTTGCTTTACCATGACCAAGTCCAAATAAAAGTGTTTTGCAAGGAAATCAACAATAGTTTGTTTTCAGATGGGAGAAGGTAACATAGGCATAGCTAGGGGGTTAAGGGGCCATGCACCCTCAATTTTTACAACATATAGTCATTTTGTGCTTTGAGAGGCGGTATCCCAAACAAAATGGTGTCATACGCCTAAAATCAAACACTTTTGGCCCGTTGCAAATTTTTGGGCTGGCTACACTACTGGAAGATAAGACATGTTAAGTCACTTGTTCTTAGTGCAGTGTTGGGCAAACTTTTTGTAGAGGACTGCATCAAAGAACTGAAAAGTCAAAGGGTTGCACCTTTTTGAATTGAACAGTGTGCTGTTAAGATAATAACAATTTAAAATATAACTTAAAGACAGCATAGTTAATAAAAACAAAGAAATTCAGAATGCAGCACAAGCAATTTAATGGGAAAATGTGTTGGTCACATTTCTGCTGTACAATTGCAGTATTTTGAAGTTGGCACAAGATTACTAGTAGAAATTCTACCAGTGCATTTAAGTTTGCATCTGACACCGTGGACCTGATATGTGGGTTGCATAGAAGCCTGTAGTTGACCACAGTTTGCCCACCACTGTTTTAGCAGGCTTTTGTTGAACGTAGTATCAGAGATTGTGATGATTTCAAGAAGTGGTTGTAGAAAACTTTGAATGCTACTTCAATGTAGAGTTGCTGGAAACATCAATTGTGTACAAATAGGAACTACACGGCGAATGTTTTGTTGTCCTTTTTATCTACTACTTCACATTTGTCATCAGAAAAACAGCATTTCATGAGGTTGTGGATTTTAGAAATTTGTTTGATAAACCAACCTTTATGATTTTTAGTTTGAAACAGTTCGGAAATATATCATTAATTTGAATAAGATATCAGGTCTGAGGATGCGTGTAGCTATGTGAAATTCATTTCGTATCAAAAAACATGCTGACTGATTCGACTGCGTCATATTTTTGGAACTAATTGCTTGAATACAGATATGTGCAAGACCGAATCACTGCAAAGTTGTGATAGTGCAGCATAATCGGCTGATTCCTAGAAAGCTTTCAGCACACCTAGAGCTTTTGAAAAGTTTACTGTTAGTTTTTAGTTGTTTTATGTTTCTGCTTCATGTCTAGCATTGTTCCAGGATCCATTGTAGCTTTAAATAATTTGTAACAATAATACAAAATTGCTTTTCTTCATTATGAAAAATGCTTTTCTTCATTATGTAATGCTTGAAGTTGATCACCACATCATTCTGCTAAAACTAAGCAAAGCGCTGATCATTCAATTCTTAATTTTGGCTTAAATTATACAGGGTTTATGCGTATCAACACAGTATCTTAGAAAGTGCTGTTCAGCAAGCAAGTTCTGAATTATGAATATCTTTACGATGTTGTAGTGATCCATATGTGGTAGTTACGTTGTACAAACCACCACGACCTAGTTCTGGAGCTGGTCAAACAACCATCGACAGCGTCACCACCAAGACAAAGAAAAAGGTTGGATTGAAATGCGACTGTTTTGGACNTTAGGCTGGATGTGTGAAAATATTGTNATGATGGATGATTAGCGTACGCGTTGACATGCACCGATGCACTCCTGTTACCGGAAAGCACTTTTAAGAACCATTGTCAAATTTGGGGCATATGTAACCCAACCTGTTGAAAGTGCCAAAGGAATTAAGTGTTTTATGTTCCTTCAAGGATTCGTTGAGAATGGTTGCAAAACCTTGTTTAAATCTAACTGGGGTATTGTTAAGGACGAAAAGGTGATCACAATCTTTTGAAATCCAAAATTGTGACTTTCATTCATTGTAATATCCACAGGTACAAACGTTTGGTAGACACGGCGTCTTATAAAAAGTTTTTAATAAAGCTTGAGCTAGGGCATTCATGCGAAAAAACGAGCAACTTGACCGCGTAAGATCTTCGCTGATGCTCTTGTCCCCAATCTAGTGTTTTTATCTTCTGCAGACTCTTGATCCTAAATGGAATGAGCAATTCTTGTTTCGGGTAAGTATGTCACAATTCGCTATATGCTTAGTGCCAATCGCGCCAGTGTCTCGGATTTTTTGTAAGATATGGCAGTGTTGAGCTTTGTCTATTTATGAAGTTCGTTCTTGCAGAGATTTCATTTTTCCGAAAAGTTACGCCACACGGACATGCTAAATAGAATTTTGCAGTAAAAGAATGCGCTTATTTTGCAAAAACAGCGTGTGGCCCGAACAAATGACTAAAACTCTATTATGTTGTGCATCTTTAGTCTGGTATAGATGACGTGCTGTGAGTTCGTTTTTTAACGTTCAGTTTTTACTCAGGGTTTTCCTCACAAAAACCGATTGCTGTTTGAAGTTTTTGACGAGAATCGTCTGGTGAGTTGTGAAATGATTAGTTGCACACAATGGTGCGCACGTTAATATCGAAAAAGATTTGTTTTGACTTCGTGGAATTATTTAGTAATATTTTTCGTTTCTAAGTAAGTTTTCGTTTAACTTCTGCCCACTAGTTGGTCTAGCTTTATCATTAAGCTTCTAATTGTATTTCAGACAGACACGAGTCTGTCATAATTAGTGACTGCTTAGGAGAGCAGAAAACTAGTTGGAATCTTAATCGAGAAAAAGCAAAAAATAGTGGTTCAATATACAGTGGAAACCGCTTTAATAGAGCATCGGTTTATAGAGCAAACCGCTCATTCGAGCAGTTTCGGCTGAAAAAAAATGACGATCCTATCTCTTACCTCTTATAAATTCTTCGCTTATTAGAGCAGGCACACCGCTTATTATAGGACAGTTAAACGTGTAGCAGCACCATGGCTTGCACCCACTTAGCGCGTGAGAAAGTCACTGCTGTCTAAACTTGATCATGCTGTAGACAAGCAACCAAAAATGAAGTAAAACAATAAAAAATCGACCCGTTCTTTTGTGCTGAAGAGGGGCAAGAGTGAAAAGGGTGTATTGGTGAACCCCTAGTGTGAATGACACCCTATTTTTATTGAAAAAAGTTCTCATCAGATAAAAGAGCAACCGTTTCTTAGAGCAGGTTTTGCTATTTCCGAGGGTGCTCTATTAAGCGGTTTCCACTATATTTCGGTTTTCGATAAGATCTTGACCAGTTGGTTTTCATTCATTTTCAGTTTTTACCTAGTGACCTTTTACAATTGTGTTAAACATTGCGCCTATCGCCGTTTTTTATGTTATTGCAAAAATGTTTGCGTTTCATGTGTAAGCATCGCCTTCGATTAATTAATGTATGCTTTGACTGAAATCAGCAGTTAGTTGTCATTTTTATCCGTCCGTCAGCCCCGTGCCTTGTTTTTCTTATATTTATGAGTTTCACGTATAGTTTTTATACTGTTGCAACCTCTCCGGTGGTGTTGCGTTAAATGTGTGATTCACCACAAACGGAATGTGCCTGAAGAACAGCACCATACATATATGTGGCGCGAACAAGCAATAATAGAGTGATCACTGATCATAGCATGTGAACTCTATTGTTGCTTGCTGCCACAGTGCGAAGCTTTGCGCATATGCCGCTCGGGATTTCCGATCGCAACAATACCTATTGCGTGCTGAAGAGGTTGTATTGTGGTGTAGTGAATGAAATCACGTGGTATTGAATAAAATTTCCTTCCAGGATATTATTACGAGTCAGTTTCGGTCTTCTGACTTACTGAATCAAACACCCAATCGCAGCGATGTGCGTTTAGTTTTTGTTAAGTCCTTTTCTCGTCGAATGAGGTTATGCTGGCCTATTATCCTCAACGGGTGCTAGACCCGGCAGATGGTATCCGTCGCTGGTGTTGTGCAAATGTGAAACAGCCGATGCTATTTCGTTTTCCTGTAGGGAGATACTTTTTTCGAAACAACCACTAATGACGCAGGTTATATTTGCAATGAACTTGATCTGCCACAATTTGGGCACCAGCTGTGCAGATTTTAACGTAGTCAGTGCTGCTTTTTTGCCGGCACTTTCATTGCTCGCAGCGAGTTTAATTGAAATATTCTTGTCACTGTTTTTCACCAGGGTAGACCGTAGAAACTTGTATCATTTTGGCTCCATAAGCTTTGCTGTAGCCACCTTGCTCGTTGGCGCATCCAGCTGATATTTGTTCTTCCCATTCGCCGCAGTGATGCGGGGTTACTTCGATGGGGAAGACGTAGTGAACTCCCCGACACCAGTTCTCCACCATCGGTGTATTTCACTCAGATTTGCTGAAACGAATACTTTGGCAAACACGGAGAACAGTTACTTGAAAAGTTTTTAAAATTTTTGCTTGCCAGTTGTTTTGAAGTTTGTGAAACATGTTTGCCATGAACACATTTGCGTGCTCGGTAACGTCCTATTGACCCTTACTGTCCTGATGGTTGTCAGCTGCTGAATTTTTGCAACGGCTTTGAAAGCCATTTTTTGATACTACCGACTGCAAAAAGAGCTTCATGTTGCTGGACTCAAAGAGTTTTTGAAACTTGGGCAATGACGAGAAATGAAAAAAATTAATTGCTCGTTTTTAAGTTTTTGATTTTCAGGCGCCTGTTGCAAGCTCTGCGTTAATTTCAAGTTTTCGTGCAATTTTTTAGTTGTTTTTACTTAGATACTGCGTTATTGGGAAAGGATCTGGACTTGGTGAAGGTATAGCAATGACCGCATTCAGTTCCTTAATTAACATTTCTGCCTCTTAACATCCTCACAATCCGTGTTATAATGATAAAAATATCTCAATCCATGTGCTTGCTTTGCAGCTACCTTTTTGGATGAATTATTGACGTCCCTTTTTGGATGATGTAAGCGTTAGGTTGCAACTAGTAAACAGCGACGAAAAGTTCCCAGTAATTTTACAGCGCTTTGCGTGGTGTTGGATTTTTGAAGCGCTTTGCATTCGCGAACTCTTGAATAACAGTCACGTGAGTTCGTCACGTGCGCCTCCAACCTACGTCACATCGAGCTCACGAGGCGTGTAGCGCGAGTTCACGGCTTAAAACTAGCACAGAAACGCGCAAATCACCAAGATATTTGCTCAGGCCGTCGACAAAAATAGGTCATTCACGCGAGCTTTTCTCCTTTCCGGGTCGCCCATGCTCGATGTCTGCGTTCGCGACCAACCCATTCGCTTCTGTGTTTTGCCGCAGCTTCAAACCCAGTGACTTGCTGGAAGAGCATTGCTAATTTCGAATGTATGAGCGAGTGCCGTGTAGGTATACCTGCGTACTTCACATTCCAACGGTCTTCACTCGAAGACTAAACTTCGCCATGGCTCTCCTTTAAAATTACAGGAAGTCAACGTAGCTTTTCTTTGACGCTTGGGCCACACATCATTTGTTTTGTCTAAGTTCATGTCAGGGTTTCTTGACTCGCTTGTTTAGATCGTAACATAAGTCTTGTGATCACTGAGATGGCATCGAAATTAGTTTTCCACTGAGTCGAAATTTCTTGTCTGACCGAACTGTATGATTGTTCTTGACTACTGCAACACTACACCAACGAAATAACGCTGAATTGTTGCTGCAAACCTCTACTGTAGTGATTTTCTCAATATACGACACATTTAAGAGCGTTATTTAAGAGCGTTCTACTAAGCTTTTCAACACGCAACGGCAGTAATTGTATCATTATGCTTACCTGGTGTGTCTTTTTAGACGAGGGATGACTTTCTCGGTCAAGTTGACATTCCTATTAACCACTCATACGTGACCGTAAGTATTTTCATTTGCAATATCTCATAGTTGTTTGTTCATGTACTACCAATGTAAAGCTACTGTAGAGGGCAACATGGATATTGCTTGATTTCAGAATGAAAACTCAAGTACTGCAGCGTACAGGGAGTTCCCACTCCGACCACGAAGGTAATTGTAAAAATTTTTGCTCTTACCTGGACAGACATACTTGTTGCGGGTGGGTGTTTTTCCAAAGCTGCCTTGCCATTACATTCGTGTTTCGTTTATAAAGTATTCTGGCGATACCGATCACAGTGCAGGGCGTTTTCACGACATTAAGTCGCTAAACATTGTCTGTTCATTTTCGAACGCAGTTCAAGGTCACGAGTCAAGGGACATTTGCGGTTGAAACTCACATTCGTGGACAACAGCAATACAGCAGCCGACGGGCAAGATGATTCGCCGGGCGAGGTTAGTAATATTGGTGTTGCTTTTGAGTGATGTCATTCGAGTTCGGACAACTGCCGATAGTCGAACTGTTTCGTAGAAGATCACATCTTTCGCAATGGGTAGCATTTCATTCTCTGGAATGCAGCCAGTTCTTAGTTTTATTTTTCAGTGATGTTTTGAAATGAAATTTCGCTAGAAAATACTGAACAGTCGCGTAAAAGTATTTACTGTGAGTCAAGCAATGTAGTACTAGTAACCCTACCATTTCCGATGCTTTTTTGTGCTTTTTTTCTGTCGGTGCAATCTTCGTACCTCGCTTGGTTTGATATGTTGTCGACAGAAGGCAGGGTTGTCACCTGCTCCAAGGCGTGAAATTTAACACAAAACTTTTGCTTGTGCCTCAAATGGCTTTATTACTAAAATGGGAAGAGAAGCCCAGCGTTTGGTTAAAACAATATTTCAACATGTCGAAGCTGGTCAAACGAGTTTTCCCTTACGATAGGCCATTGTACTTGATAGCCTCCTGCATTATTAGCCTTATTGTTGCTTGTGTGAACATGTGCGTTTGACATTGAACACCGTCTATCAAGGCTGACTGGGAGATGGTAGATGACGATGCCAGAGCTGAACGATCCCTTCCCGACGGATGGGAAGAGCGTCAAGATCACCTGGGCAGAACTTACTACGTGCACCATGCCACAAGAAGAACGCAGTGGCAAAGGCCAACCAGGTAGTGGTCTAGATTCTGGAAGTTGAATATTACTTCATGTCGCCGGTTCGGCTGAAGATGCCCGCAGTGCGTTAAATCTCTCCCTGTTGCAGTTCTGCCACGGATCTGGCTGCGCTGTCGCAAGCTCAGACGAGACGCCAGGAGGATCTCGAGGACTCTTCCGCCGCTGACTCTCCCGAAGAAGACATGTCCACTCAAACTGCAGCCAGGCTCTTCCAGCAGCGACGTCATATAAGCGAGGATATGTCCGAGATGCAACCACCTCGGGATGATGGATCGGTNAGAATTTTGATGAGTGCCGTTGCGGGGTTGTCGATCGGAATGATGGAATGGTTTCTGGTTAAATGATCAAGTGAACCGAACACAATATTGAGTTGCTATGAAAATGACTTTTGCCTGAAACACGCACACACACTAATTTTCAGAATCTAGTTTAAGTAGTGATCAGTTGTGATACGTCATCCTAGAAGTCGACGTTTGTCTTAATTGTTAAATGCCATTATTATGGGGGAGTACAACTGTTAGTGCTTACCAGACTCTATCAAATTTTAGTTTATTTTTTAAACCATCTGCTAATTATTACTTAGTGTGCAAGGTATCGAGTCCTATTCGCGTTATCGCTCTTCATTGTGCTGTGATCTACGTAGTTTTGCTGCACGAACGACTAGTTTCTTCCCATCTCATTGCCGGAATGCTTCGTGATGGCTTGTTGCTGAGCAAGCATTCACGGGCATACATGCCATGTTTCGCTGGAGTGGCTGCGGTGGGATTTGCATTAACATCAGCGAAGTGCCAGTAGTTGCTCAATTCGCAGTGCGCACAGATTACGGTGGCTGTCGCGTATTTACACGAGCCTAATGTGCGATTGTGTACGACGTGGGGGACGAATAAAGACCATTGTTTGCTGTTGGGTTTCAGTGGGTCGAAGTTACTGAAGAAGCAGTCTCGTCAGCCTCCGCCTCACAATCACCATCTCCTGACGAACCACCGCCTGCCAACAGTGTTCCACGGTCTGCCAGTCTTCCTAACGGTTGGTGCCACCAATGCTTTCTTTGTTTCTCACCGTTATTGTCCAAGTAACGATGTGGTCAGGGCGTTTGATCGAACTCACTGTACGTGCAGGATCTTCGACACACTCTAAAAGACTTGTCTTTTGCTCTTTTTGAAAGTTTTTTCGATCACTAATTAAAAGAGCACGCAGTCATTTGACCATCAGATCAAAATCGTTCAAAAACCTTGGCTTTTTCCATCAGCTTAGCCTAGGCGGGTTGTAAGCAAAAATCGTGTTTTTGCTATATGATCCGTGTTAAATAGGCTAAATTAAATTCTCTGTGCTGAAATTGGTGTGGACATGTTTGTTAAAGAAAATCAGCTTGGCGATTACGCATTGTATATGCAAGTGACCTCCGTTACTTTTATCTTATTGTTATTTGTTTGTGAAACGAAATTGGTGCATCAACATTGGCAATATGACTAGTTTTGTTTGCTGTGAAATCCATGCAGGATGGATTCATCAATATGGTCACTGTTTATCTATGCATGATGTAGTAAACTGACAGAACAAATGTTACAAGCAGTTCATAGTGAACCACATGCAAACCAAAACATTGCAAGTTTAGTTTTTGCTCACAGTTTGATTTTAGAATAAACCTTAATGATTAACAGTGCACAATCATCAGGCTGCGTATATACCTTCAAAAAATAAGGTTGAATAAGTCATTGTCAAGGCATACTTGCAATACATTCCAGCGTTTGTATCATAAAGTGAAACATGCACAGCTAGATGTGTGCTTGAGAAATACCTTTGATCTCAACATTGCTTTGTAATTGAATACTGACCAATTGGGACAAGTCTGTCATTGTAAAATCAATTTACTTTTGCGAACAATGTTAAGTGTGCAACTTAAATCTCACAAGCAAAACATGTGATATATTTAGATATTTCATTATATTCGGTTTAAAAACAGAAAATTTGTGCGTTTGTTGGGGTTGGTAAAAAGCAAAATGGGCGGATTGTGTCCACACCACTCACACAACTACCCACCACAACTGTACATGAGATTGCAATCTCAGCTATGCATCTGTGGGAATCGTTTCAGCTGTGAATCGCAAGACCTGACAAACGTTTCAGAAATTACAGAAAGTTGGTGCTCGTAAAAGATTAGGGAAGGATCGATAGCGTCTGGCAACAAACGTGACCGGGACAGTTGTAAACATAATATGTTGAAAAGCAATGTGAAACTTTCTGCATTGATTAATTGATCATTGCTTTGAGGGTAATGCGCAGGAGTTAAAAGTTGTGCAAGTTGCTCCGTCAAACTGCCGCACGTGTCGCTCAAGGTAGGCAAGAAAATCATGCGAAATCCGAAAAACGTATATCTTTCGTAATATCGCTCCGCAATCCGTAATATTTGATTTTCATGCAATAACAAAAATTTAGAGCCACTGCTGATGTTCCCTTAATTTCTTATTCTTTTTCTGCACTCAAGCATTTCATGGCACGATTTCTTGCTCGAGATTGGGCTTAAAAGTAACGACGTTTAACTGAGAGGAGTACAGAAAGGGAGCATAAACTAAACTGAACTGGCGTTTAGTGGAATTGCACCGTAAGTCATAGTTGCTACTTGCATTGAAACCACCCGTGCAGAACCTCGAGCTACCCGTTAGGGGCATACCATTCTAATCAAGTATTCATAAACGTCTAGGAAGTAATTTAGTTTGGCGTAAACTATACTCACGTGATAAGACGTTGTGGTTTGTGCCCACACAAAGTTTCGGCTGTTTATTCTTTGTATGTCGCTCAAACATTAATTCTATTCATATTTGGTATAAACTGACGTTACCACATGCTTCAAACAAGAAGATTGCGTTTGCGATGATTTGCGACTTGGAATGCCCCCAAGCCGTATCGTGGACAAGGTGTCCTGCAAAAATGGAACTTCTCTTTACTGCACGCGCTTTCTTCATTTGAGGTTTGCTGCAAAGGATATTTTTCGCTCGTCAGCGGAGAGGGATTGCAGGTAGTGGGCCTGGTTTCCCGGTGGGATTCCAAGCAAGCAGTATGAGCGCTGTAATTTTTCCATTACCTGTGTTGCTTCTTCAAAGAAGAAATGAGCTGCCTCGTGAAACAGTAAAGTTCGCAAATGTGCCCTGATTATGTTGAAGTACTACTTCAGCGCAAGCCCTGTGTGGGTTAGCGCAATGTGTCCTGCGTGGTCGCTAAAAATCAAAACATGAGGTTTGCACAAATCTTTCAATTGCGGAGCAAACGGCGTAATTATTTTGCAGGAACGAAACGCAGCAGTAAATAAGTTCATACGGAACATTCACGTTTCCATTGTTGCTTGCAGCTCTCTCTTCGCTTGCCCCGATATGCCAGCGTGTAGTTTGACCATCCCGTTACTTTAGTCAAAGTGATCTTTTAAAATTTCAGATCGCATCCAATAAATGTTATGAACACAGACCGGCGTGTGAATCGAATAGCACGTACTAGTTCCCTCCAGCTATTTATGATAAAAGCCCACTATGCGTTTGGTTGTGGTGAAGAGCATGTGTGGCCGGGACCACAGTTTTTGGACCGACAATGTCTTGGTGCTTAACAGGAGACAATGAACCCGATAGGCGGTTGACAAATCAGAAGTACTTGTAAATTATGTGATGCATAATTGCATGGTTTTGTTTGTGAAGGCCGTCTGTACCTTAGCTTAATTTTGGTGATTGGCTTGTTATGGGCCATACTCGTGAAAAGAAGAAGCGCAGCCGCAGCATCTCCATACGATTTTTTTCATGCACCCTCAGTACAAATTACCCCATACGCAGTACGTGCTTACTACTCATAAGCTATATTTTTGGTAACGTTGGTATTTGGCAGTGAATACTTTTCAACAAAATATTTCAGTTGCCTTAGTTTGCCTTCAGTTGCCATTATGTAAAATTTTCCAGGTCAGTTGAAATGCTACACACCAGTTAAAAAGTTGTTGATAAGCCGTAAACAATTTCTATTTCTATTTTCTTGTAGCGTTTTCCAGTCTGCCTTCGATCATAAAAACTCGATCTGCGAGTACCAGAAGAACGCCAAATGGTACTGTGACAGTCTGCCTGACTGACCCACTTACCGCTTTACATAGTTGCATGCGGTCTACTGTTGCTGTCGTGTGTGAATTGAAATGACGCGGGTGGCGTGCACGTGCTGTGACATGAGGCGATCGCGCAGGCAAATCCATTTTGCATACGATCTCAAGTGGCTCGGGTTTCAATTGTTCTAGAGCAGTGGTTCTCAAATTGGTGACCGCGCGACAATTGATATGTTGTGAATGTACGTTTCAAGTGCAGCGTTGATCCCGTCTTTTCTGCTAACACCGCGCAGTGCTGCTTTGTGATATCAACAGTAACAAGGCATTGCTTGCTGTTGTGTGCTGAATTGTACTGGAGTAAAATTATGATGTCACACTCAGAACCGTCGCCAGAAAGTTTTCAATAGGGGGCTTTGCGGTTCTGCGGGGGGGGCTTGACATTCTAAAAATCGACCAAAACTCCACCGATGTATTGTGTTTCACGTTTCAATTTGGGGGACTTGGAGCTTTGTTTGGG
>JGI24022J15233_10002810_pt1 | contig 16682 bp, 9 predicted proteins | sample Ectturendosymbi2_FD_15233 | JGI IMG/M metagenome (IMG submission 15233)
ATTGTGATTATAAAATTTTGTTTGGTGTTCCCCAAAATTTTTTTATTGCATAAAGTGGTCCGTGATGCAAAAAAGGTTGAAAAACACTGCTCTAAAGCACAGTGTATAGTTTTATGCGTTTATGTCTTTACTATTCGAAGTAATGCTGAATAAAAATAAACTGTTGAATATACACCCTGTAGAAACATCTGCAGTGATTGCAAACATAAGCCCCAATCAATTCCCATTTGTTGGCAAACGTCATGAAATAGTCAAGATTTCTACACATTAAAAAACACTCCTTTGAAAACTGCTTCAACAAGTGCAAGCGAAATTTGTGGGAAAGGAGATGTACAAGAAGTGTGAAAAGAGAAACTAAAAATCTTTTCCTTTAAAAGTTAGAATCTTTGTTGCCAAACATTAAAAATTGGGGTTTTTAAACGCTTGTAATACAAAAGCTTATTCCACTAATGCCACCAACGCTTGAGTAAAAATAGAGACGAAGATAAGTATAAAATACTGAAGTCTGAAACTTAATTTTCTAACGGCAAGGTTTGTTCATGGAAACGTTTGCCTGTTTTGTGACAAACCTCAGAGCGAATGCGTACGTTCTTGTATGAGGAGATCACAGATTCAATCAGAGTTTTGTTCAATGAGGTGCAATGTGCGCAATAATCTCACGATTTCATGCAGAAATTGTGCAGCTATTGATCACTGGTCAACAGCAGTTTTGTGTATTTTTAGGAATTGTATGGCTTGTTTGATATCGCGGTAAACCGTTCATAAATCATTTGCTAGATGAAGTCGTGTATTAAAAAGTTTTGTAGGGGAAAGCAACATCGTACAACGATACAAACATATATTTCAAAGTCAATCAACTATTTTCTATTAAATTCTACAAAGCATGGGCTTTTGTTCTGTAAACATTCATCAAAACTTTTTACTATACAGTATTTCCAAGAACGTTGTTAATAATGATATGCAAGGTGTTACCGGAGCAAACTCGACCTAAATGGAAAGTACCCACAGTGAAACTGAAAGCAATTGTTTTTCTGGAAATAGCAATTTACTTTTGAAGCTTTTCAGGGTAACGGAACGCATAACACTAACGAAGCACAATCCTATAATTTTGATTCAATTGAGAATTCTAAAGTACTTTTGACATTTACGAGAAATGAGATACAGAGAAGTGGGATTTTGCAAGGAGTTCACTGTTCGCCGACACACAAAACTTTGCGCAGTTGCGAAATTGGAAGTCTTGAATGTCAAGCAACTTTTTCGAGCACAGCAGAGCAGCGATGGTTGTACCATGTAATCAAAATGTACCAATAAAAGTTGAAGAGGCACGTTCTGCAAACAACACTGAAGGGAAAGCGACCCATCGGTCGGTTAAGGACCAGAAGATGGCATGAATACACCAAAAAAGCTGGCTTGTTTTGCTTTGTTGTTGAGCCGGTAGGTGCAGAGTTTAATAAGAAATGAACCAAATTGTTTTTATTTTGAGAAGCCTTTGACATCACTTTTTCTGCAGGTAATCAAAACATCATTTCTTAAGCCTTCTGTGACTGAAGCTCTTAATGCTGTATTGAATTGTTGTAAGAAGTTTACAGAAATGATTCAAGCAATGAAGAATTGCTTTAGTATGGAGCACATTAGTTTTGTTAACACATTTTTCAAATGCAAGTGTCGCAGGATTGTGCCGGCCTCTTTCTGTTTGAAATATGATGTCACTTGCAGGCGCGGACGCAGGGGTGGGGCTGCAGGGGATGCATCCCCCCCACCAGAACTGAAGAGGTGTTGACACGACACTTGATTTTATTGAAAATCATCGCCAAAAATATTTTTGTACTGCACAGTAAAAATTAAGTTGTGCTAACAATTAGTCAAAAATGTTTCTTCGGTTCATTAGATGAGCTGGCTTTGTTTGTAGAACCTGATATAAAATAGTCAATGATCGCATGGGCGTTCGCAGGGCGGGCAAATGCCCGTTTCCCCCCCTGGAAATTGGGATTAAGAACCAAATATTTCCCGAAAAACCTGAAGTCGGCATCTTAAATTCCGATTAATTAATTTGATTCTTGCAATGACAGTTTTTTTGCCAGTATGAAACTCACACTGCACAAGAGTCAGGTTCACAGTTACAGTGTCATGCAGTGACGGGCTTGAAGTTCACTCATGTCTCGTCCTTTACCTGCAGAGGCGGTTTGCGAAAGTCGCGAGTGGCTTGTCCTGCTTTTGGTCTTTATTGCATAACAATACCGTGGCAACAGGTTCACTTTAAATTACGGTAGCAGGCGTTTTGTTGCATGAGACTGTTCAAAACGCACACATCTTGGCAGGTAATGCAGCGAGACAGTGACATGCTGATAGCGGTATACCACGTACATTTGTACTTTGTGAAAAGAAGCATGAGTGAATCCGTGGCAATGCTTCCACAAGTTTGAAAAATCCGTTATTAGTGCGAGTGTGACCAGTGTGCCTGAGTGTCAAACTCCACTTATGTAGGTTTTTTTCATGCAATAGAAAATTACGTGGCTTGTTACATTACGTCTATGCAGGCTTGTGGAAATACGTCTTGATTGTTAAGGCTTAGTTTTGATATCTGAGTGAATACTGAGTGCAAAGCTATATTTGCTGTGGCGAATTTTCACAATGCATCTGATCAGTTTTGCAAAACCTGCGTGGTCTTCTAATTTTACTAAGTTTGTCCGTAGTGGTGTCAACATACAGGTCTACTTAATTGTCCAGTTTGTGTAGTAAGGTTTCATTGATCGCTTTGAACGAGATCCCAGACTTTTGCAGCTCTTGTTTCTAAGTGATGCTGACAAGTCTTGCTAGCTGATATTGTAATTAGGTCGAGAGCAACCGGGCAATCCTCCCCGAAATTTTCAGAAACATGTTCAGTTGTTAGTTCAGTTGAATGATCAGCTGGTTGCGGCCCTGCTTGCTAAGTAAAATAAAGTCATAATTTGTGTTTTCTTTGAAAACAATGGAAATCCAATGCTTGTTTCTTTACAAATCATTGCAATGCTTACTTGAAAAGAAATGCCCTGTGTTGAAAATCTGCAGATAGCCTACGGTGTAAATTGTCGGAATACTAATATACCTGGCTATTGCTGCCAACAAAGCGTTTTTTGTGATTGTTACCGTAACATGGGGAATTTTCTTTGTAGTGTAGAAAGGATAAAGCGATTTGTTAACGTCCACTTGCATTGCATCGTCAGCAATATTCCCTCTGAGTGCGCAAATACTCAGGACCACCAGAACTGTTGCGCAGTGAAATCTCATTCTCGCGAACTTACAACATTCTAAAGCAATGGAAAAACACGCAAACAACAAGCTATTTGAATGAAATGTTATTTTGTTCGTATTTTGATAAGATTGTATATTTATTATATAATTCATAAAGTTTGTGAGTTATTAAAAACTCCACTTACTCATTCCTAAAATAATGATGCTCACTAAAACAAATATTTGCTCAGTGCAAAATTATCTTAGAGGGAACACTGATCCTCAGCCATTTGAAAATGATAAACAAAATGTCGACGTTGCCCCCCCTGGAAACATTTCTGCGGACGCCCATGAATGATCGTGCTTTCTCGCTGTCTCTTTTTGTTAATTTCGTGCTTTCCCTCATTACGAATTGTTTGTTTCTATCTGTTCTCTTAATTTGGGTTGCAAAATAAACACAATCAACCCGCTTCATGTTCTTATTTCATCAACATTACCTGCAATAACAATTATTATACACTATGAGTGTTGCGGACTATTACAAACGACAATTAAAAACTGTAAGGTTCCCCATTTGAAGAGCACTGATCTAAACCTCATCGAAGTGACTACGCTCACTTGCCGCAACATACAAGTCAAACAACCTTATGCTGGCTACTGCCACCAGTAATTGTGCTGGAACAAACGTAACCTACAATGAGGATATGCATTATGTCGTCACCTGAACTGTTTGTCTCGAGTCCTCAATGTACCTGCGCCGACGCCGGTGATTGCGTCATCAGATCGTTGTTATGTGCCACATTGCTTATTGGTTCCTTAGCGGTGCAGTGTTAAAGTTTGACCAATTGTATCACTCAAGCTTCTAAACCAAACCAAGCCTAGACTTGTTTCCTCGTAAATGTACGTATACAAAAGTGATTGATTTACGCAATATGGCCCTGTGAAGGATTGGGTTCATTGCAAATCGATATCGCATCCCCCCACCAAATCAGCCTGTGTCCGCTACTGGTGAGAGTGTTTATGTGTGTACTTCTGCCCTTGGAGGAACATAATAAAATAACAACGTAATATTCATGGATGAAAATTTTGTGAAAAACTGTTTCGTTTTGTGTTACTATTTTTGTGAAAATATGTTTCACTTGCTTTTGTTTTACAATTGACAAATGCAATAACACCAATGCTGCTATGCTGTCTTGAGAAACTACGTTTGCAAACAACGTTGCAGGACCTTTTACATGATCCGTAGTTGACTTATAGGCCAGCATGAAATACGTACAATGATTTTGCAGATGAACATAAGAAAGGGCTTGCAGTTACTGTTTTCCCTTTGTAATTCGTCAACTCGTAACTCAACGTTGCGACATGTGGAACTTTTCTGAACCTTCATCAACAGATCACACATATTACATGGATACCACGGTTACTAACTCAAAGGCATTGAGTTGCAAGCCAATTTTTGTCAAGTTTGTTTTGATTGTTCTTATCATACCCATACTTCAAGTAAGTGAGCGCCTTTACTTAAAAGAAACTAAGCTTTCTTGTGGTTTTTAGACATTGTACTCCACTGTTAATGTTTGTTGTGAATTATTCATAGGTGTTCATAAATACAGTTGTCATCATAGCGGCCATTCGAAGTCGGGCAACACTCATACGAAACAACTTTCTATATCTCTATGTGGTCAATATGCTACTTGTCAATTTGATGTTTGGGCTCCTATCCATTTACACTGTGGCTAATCGAGTCTTTGTCTTCGAATTCACGTCAGACAATCACAAGTAAGCCTGATAAATGTGTCAATTAATTAAATCTTCAGATGACTAAAATATACAGAAGGTTCATCCAAGGAAACAATGATATTGGCCAAAATAATTATCAAGGGCCATTAATTGTTAAATTAGACAAAATTTTGGCCATGTTTCTCAACTTTGGACCAGAGATGTTGTATTTATGCTATTTTGGCTGGATTTATGACTTACACAGAGCTAAAATTGAACATTTTTTTAAAACCCTAGAACACTAAACTTGATTTTTGGTCCTGGGAAATCTGAACAGGGGTGATCAAAACCACATATTTAAAATTAAAAAAACAATACTTTCTTTCAATTTAGGTTGATGACAAAGAGTACACTGAAAATGTAAATCGTATTACGTTGTTTGCGCACTAAACAGTTATTTTGCACTTTCATTTTATGCTGTTATTGACTAAAAAGAAAATACATAAAAATTACGAAAATTGTATAGAATCTATATCTATATTATAGATGATTAAACTTAATATTAAAAAAAAAACACTATGCTGGACTTGAAGAACTTTTCCTGCTCCATACTGGTACCGAGGTGTCTGAAGCAACCCTGAGTGAATTACAGCCCTTTAAGGCCAGTGGAAACTANATGGGAGGTATGCAAAAATGGCCAAATTGTTATCTGACTGAATGCATGTGTATTGTTTCACATGACTCAGCTGATACTCAGAAGTGAGAAAAAAATAACAGCTGGAGATCAAATAAACACAGTTAGTAAAACAAACAAGCACAGAACACGGTGAAGTGAACACAAAACAGCCTTCTGTGTACACTCACAGCAGCGTAACACAGATGCGTTGCTGTCTGCCAGTGAGCTCCCTGATGGAAGTGCACGGCCCAGTGATGGCAACTCAAGCTGCAATGTAACACAAAATAAATACCTCATTTTCAACTGGCAAAGCGTCACTTTCAAACCTTCCCGCCGTCTGATTGAAGACATGTGCTGAACGCACGCACTAAACGTGCAACGTCGGAAGAATGTCACCTGGTGTATGTCACTAGATCACACACATCCACCACAAACCGGGTTGTTTCAACTTTTAACCCGAAAGCACAAACTTTTCCCAACAGCGAAAAAGCACAGCCCGGGAGTACGAACTCGAGTGCACCAGCGCGGCAGTCCGACTGATACCCGCAGCTACTGAAACGTTGAGAGCGCTGCTGCGTTTGTTTACATAAGCAAATAGTACGGGACCCGTAACCCGGGGTTGACTGAACACATTTCAGTGTTGTAGGGTCTACGGAAACAATGTGTGTTTTAACAGTATGGTCCTCGCTTTTTCTAGAACTGAAAAATAAAAACGGGTTGCTCAAGTGCAGACAAAGGTGTCACATTCAAATGCTGTTTTGATATAAAATTAGCAAAGGTCTGCTTGAGACAAGCTGGATAACGAATGGAATCAAGCTGCAATATAGGGTCTTTCCACAAGCAGCTCTAATCATCAATGGCATGAAACAGTTACATTGTCATATCATTTTGAAACTGTAGACAAAGCTTTGTACAAAAATGCGTCATTAAAATTTACAATGGGCTAAATTGCAAGCGCTCATTCTCCTAATATTATCTCTTGTTTTTACTGTACTAAATGGCATGAGAATAGAGAAAAGCCTCAAAGAAGTTTTGCTAGCAAACTCAACTCTTTTCGTTTTCTTCTACTTCAGTTAAGGCACCTCATCACACCATACGAGAAAATAAATCGTGTGCACCTGTACACTTACTTGGAACGCGCCTCATTCAATGTAATTCGCAGTTCTCTGAGAATCACTGCACCATCACCAGCAAATTGGAAATTATTAATCTACTATATCATGCTAAGTTAAGGACGTAGCCTGCATGTTATTGAATTCCTGAATATGATAAGTGGACTTGTATCTTTGCGAAAAACCGATAAGGTCCACCGAAGCCACCATAAAGGCTTTTAAGGTTGTTATCAGCAATAACTCGCAAAAGGATAGAGCTAGAAGTCAGTGAATCCATCCCCGGATGACGAAAACAGAGATCTTTCCGATGGATTAAGAAATGTACATTTACATTTAAAATTTTGAGAAAAAAACTAATTTTTGATTATCCGGAAACGATTTTTTGGTAATTTCCGTAAAATTCCAAAATTCCTTTCACGCTTACCTATTAGTTTTTTAGAAATGATTTTTTGGCTTGGATTACGTCTAAGAACAACAACTAACCATAAATGCCAACCAGAAAACTAACTCATCACTGTTTTGGGATGGAAATATTTGGGTGGAAAAGTGAGTGGGGATCTAGGGATTTTGGATGACGTCATTGGAGGCTGATAAAGAAATACAAGGGGTAATTTCTTTGCGTATTCTTTTAAAACGAACTAGGCGAAAATCTCCATCTTTAGAGCCCTTGATTGGTTTTCTAGCCTTAGTGGTTGGTGCGTTATGGCCTGAAAACAATAAATAAATTAATGAAAACTTAGGGATTAATCAACTAATTATCTATTTTTAAATATCGATGTAGAACAAAAAAAATACATTTTTCGCGATTATCCATTTAATTCCGGTGTACAAAATGCAATGTCATCATAGGTTAAACATTTGCACGTTAAGAATGATATCCGTAACTGCGCACACACTGACAATTTATCAAATTTCCAAATGCTTGATCTTGCTCTCTAACGACAGTAGGTATAAGGCACCTATATCCACTTCATTAAAGTGTGAGTCTACGATTTTGAAACAATTTTTATCTCATCTATTGTTTGCGCCCTTTTCATTTTTCACGCACATTTAGTAATTTTTTTCGATAAGTGTACAAGTAAATATACACAAATGAAACCGATCTCCAACAACACAACCTATGAAGTGGAACAGCCCTGACATACAGGCAGTGCAACAGGAACTAAGATGATTTTGTTTGTTTCAGAATCATGAATACTTCAGCCGATACAGCATTGAAGACTTGGTGGGGATTTCGAGTGGCTTTCGTTATGAACTTGTACCTAGCGATGTGTGCAAACGTATCTTCTTTGATATACGGTCTTCGAGAAAGTTCTTTTTTTGTTGGCCCGGGCATTGTATCACCTCCAGAAAGAAAAAAGGTAGGATGCGTGCTTGTTTTGCGAGCGGATAGCAAGAATGTCCGTTTTGAGAAATCGTCCCAGCAGCATCTTTATTGGCAATATCGGTGACTCGGTGTATGTTTCGGAAATATTTTTAGAACTAGTTGTAATTTTGATTTCAAGCCTTTAGTGTAGATTTTCAACTAATCAAAATATTGGTGTTTTAGATCTACTTGTTCGGTAAAACCCAACTTTTTCGCTGCAACACTTCGCGTTTGGGAGCAGTTCTGAGAAATAAAAAAGTTGAGCATTACCAGCTTTAGCACATGCAGAATGAGGTCATCTACACGTCACTAACGTGAACGTAGTTTGCTTTTACATATTGGTGCGAAAAATCGTTTAGTGTAAACGTGTTACGCTTGTCTAGTAAATAGTATTTTTACCATCAGTAGGATAATGATTCGTGTTAACTTTGATATAACAATGGAAAAAATTCCCTGGTTTGGTCTAAAGCAGTGATATTCAACGTGGGCGATTTTGTGATTTATCAGATTTGGGGGGCGATTGCAGTTTCCAGGGGGCGATTTCTGCAGGTTAGAAGATAATAAAATTCTGAATTGATTCCAAAAATAAAAACTAGATTTGCCACATTGGAAACAATTCATTTAATGCACTTTCGACTCCATGTTTCGTAAAAAAGGTTATAAAACACAAGATATAGGACTGATGATGTAACAGCCAAACTAGCATTATCCCGTGTAGCGCATTACTGCGCTAACTATCCAAGACCATGGAGAGTGTTACTGGTTGGAAGCCAAACACTGCGGTTCTGACGAATTTTCAGGTATATTGTTAAGCCTAATGTTCAAAATAAGATAAAATAGTAAAGAGACTGTTGCAGTAAGTAGTTTGGTAGTTTGTTGGCCTAGTCGTTACATACGCAGCGTCAAAAAAAGCGACATCAAGCAATAACATTTGCAAGTCTCTACGCGTATCAACAACACGCGGAATTTTGGACTTTTCTCGTATACAGTTGTATGCATTGATTCCTTTTATTATACTTATGTTGGTTGAAGCAACCGACACTGGTGTAGTTATCGGAAAATACTTAATCGGCCGAACGGCGTTTCTTAAAGACGAAAAACTTCAGTTGCTTTGAAGATACTAAAAATGGCCCAACAATCATAACATTGTTACCACTGAATCATCACATCGTTTGTCTGCGATGAAGAAAAAAAGTTGTGATTAAGTATATCCTAATTACTTTTCCGCGTGAACTGACACAAATTCCCCCAACTGCATGTGTTGTTATTAGGAAAATTGCCTTGGAACAAGACCCATATAGTCTTCGGTAGAGCGTTGCCAAAACATTTTTTCGTAGGCAAAACACGTCATAGTCCGTTATCACGCGTTTTATAAACTTTGGTTCGTAACTTGAGAAAAACAGCGGAACCAAGTCTCTTCTATTTAAAAAATACGTGAAAACTGACCGTTTTGAGACGATTTACGTAGCAGTTAATGGCTAGTAAAATTAATTACAATTAGCCGTAAATTGTAAAACCTGCTTATCATGTTTTTCAGTCAGTTCGAGTGTTTTACTGTGCTTGCAGATATAGCTGTACTATGGTGGTCATCTGACTAATGACCAGTATATCAGCTCAGTAGGCTAGGAAAGGGATAACTTATAGCAATTACGTCCAACCACCCCCATCTTGGCCAGACTAAAAATTCCAAAAAATCTTTTTTGCCACCTGTAGTTTGAGGTTTGCTAAAGAGTCTTTCTGTGGGGGAAATAACGCCAAAAGTTGGGTTGCGTAGAAAGTGACTGGGTGAAGTGTTTTGCCACTTAACTAACATAAGCGAATGCGATTCCCCGTCCAGGAACTTTTCATCGATTACCAAATTGATGATGAAGCCTGTACCATGTTTTAGTAACACGGATGGTCAGACGTGTTGATCAAGGGCAGTGAGCGTTTTCGGGAAACTTAAGCTAATACTACTGAAGTTTCCCACGAAATATGTTGCTGAGCAAGATTCAACCAAGTACTGCACATGTGTAATAAATACCGCAATCGTCTTGACATGAGCATGGACTGGTGGAAACGCCATACGACTTAAGCTGATGAAATTGCAACTTGCTTCAAAAAACTAGCAGATAAAAAGCTGGGGGCAAGATTCGCAGTAGCTGGAACCAGGGCTGTTGCGCTGCAACTCAAATTTCAGGCTCTGGCTCCAGCTCCAGGCATCCANAATTTTTTTCTCCGGCTCCAACCTCTAAAAGGTTTTGGCTCCGGCTCCGGAACGATTTGGTCCATTAAAAACTAACAACCATTGTATTATCTGTACAATTGGCTTGCTCCACAAACTATGTCTGTTGAATATGAACTCAAATTCAGGCTCCGGCTCCAACATTCAAATTTTTTTGGCTCCAGCTCCACAGCTCTGATTCGAACCAACTGTTTTTGGAAAAGAATAACATTGTTTCTACAGATAAATGCAATTGCATTCGTTTTGTTTGTGCGTTTTCTGTGCTAACTGAACTCCCCCGTTATTTCATTAGGATTGAAATAGTTTCAAATTAAAATAATATTTTTGTCAACACTCATAAGTGGGGGGGAGATTTTTAGGCAAAGTTCCTGTAGGGGGGGCGATTGAACAAAAAAGGTTGGAGACCACTAGCCTAAAGCAAACGAAACACTCTTTTCGGTGGTTGCAGAAAGCCAGCGACTAAAAATAGTGAGCGCATTGAAATATTAAGTTTACTGACCAAGCTCATATAGGAACAGTTGCAGCAAAAAGCATTTGCCGATTCTTTTATTAAAATATGGCTTGATGAAAAAAAGCGTGTCACACTTTTACAGCTACTGTACTGTGATGCAACCTTGTCACTGAATCGGTTATTGGATAAAGTTGGCCTATTATCAATCAATTGTCTTCGACCGCAAATGTGTGTGCATATTAAGTGAACTTAAACAGTTACATCTGTTTAAAAGAAAATACTTTTTTGTGCTTTTTCACATTCGAAATAGAGACGCGGTACATTCAACCGCCTGTAGTCAAGCTTTTTTGCTACAATATTCATCAACATAGGTAGATTCTTGTCAAAAGCAAAAATTTTTGAAGAAATGGGTCCAGACTATTTTGGTAATGTAACTTTCTATTCTTTTTGCAAAATAGTGGATGCAACAATTTCGATACACTTATGTTGTTTGATTGCGTGATGGAAACAAGTACAATTTGTGATAAATGAGTGCACAGTCCAAAGGCAATATACATGGAAAAGTGATAATAAACGAAAACTATGGAAAACTCCAGAGTGTATATCACTCACTCAGCCATTTCCTCCACAGCCTTTGCCTTAAACATTCATATTTTCAATTTAAAAACTTTGCAATCGGCAAGAGAAATGTATGTAAAGAAAAAGAGTACGTTAGTCATAAACAGGCGTTCATTGACAGGTGTTTAGAGTACGAGTGAGGGAAAAGAATAACAGTATGAGCGTAATGTGACTTAGCGTAAAATTTGAGCAGTGTGACTAAAAAGGAAACTACGAACCGATCCCAATACATGTAGGTCTGTGACCTACTCAAAGTTCGGTGTTGTAAATTTTGATAATATATTGGAAGTGCCATATATGACAATCGTGAGAAAAAACTCACAATTTTCTTACTACTTTTAGGATAAAACCTAAAATTGAGTCGTGTTTTATGTTGAGCGTACACACAAATTGACATTTTTTCAGAAGAGAACCATTCGACATAAAAAAGTGAAAGCGCTTGTCATAATTCTTTTAACATGGCTTTTGCCGGTGATTTTGACGTTTGCCGAAATGGTGGGATGGAGCTGCCTGGATTATTGCGAATGTTTCGACGCGCACTATAGCGACTGGGAAAATCTTTGTCATATGCCAGGTAAGAGCAACATTTATGTCCACATTGCTGTTTTCCTTCAAACACTCAAAGTTTTAGCTTAGTTTTTTCATACAGGGATGTCATGAAGAACAAGGAATCACATTTACCTTGTATTACTTGATTTATTCGAGGAAACATGTTCCATCATTATCTATGTGTCACATGTAGTGCAAACATACCGATTTGTGAAACAGTTCTCTGTTAACAACAACAAACAAACTTTGGCCTTCCGGCAAGCTCCTGAGGAATCTGCCTGCTTTCTGCTTTCATGCTTCTGCGACGATTAAAACTTGCAATCGTATCTATTTTTCATAGTTATGGGCCACAGAGATGGCGGCAAGTAAATCTGTCACACTTTATTGACGGGGAAACTAGTTTCGCGTTTTTAAACGCATCATCAGTCCTGTAAAAACCGTAGGACAAAACTTACAGGCGAAATGTTGGCACTTGGAAAGAAGTAAAGAAAAACACACGAACTGTGGCTAGTTACAAACTGTGGCTAGTTAGTTACGTTAGTTCTCTGTTAAGATTCTGTTGCTCATTCTTCAAATATTTCACATTTTCAAGTACAGATCTGATATGACCCCATCTTCATTTTGTACGACAATTTTGCCATTGAGATCTCTCATTAGCTACGCCTTGTGAACCAAAAATGGTATTATTGGGCTTATATTCATAAATTGCATATTACTTACGAAATAAAGGATTTTTGCTCAAAAGGCCGGTATGTTTTTAATTTAGTAGTTAATTCTGCATAAGTGCTTATCATGTGGAAAAAAGCAAATTTTGGTATTAATTGTTTTGGACAATCTACATACAAGAAAGCCTCATTGCTGAACCTCATGAACTTCTTTCGCTCTTCACAAAGCAGCAGAAGATGAGTGCATTTAGGAAATATCCATCTTATGGCTTCAGTGAAGACTTCAGCGATTGCCAAAACTAAAGATTCCAGTGGTGTTTGTTCCACACCTCTTTGCATGTGGTGGCACCTCATCATAAACAGAGCTGCGCTAATTAGAGCTTAGCTAGAGTGTATTTTGCTCGCGATCTGATCTTTTTTACGGCTGACAAAGTTGTACAAACCTATGTATGAAAACGAAATGAATTTTTTTTAAAGGCCCACAAAACATCTGCTCGAAAACCATTCCACCTCTGACGAACTTCTATCTATTGACGCTGTCAGTTTTCTGGCTAATTCTTTGCATCGTTATTGGAGTGATGTTGTTTACCACTGTTCGCGCCTACCGCTCAACTTTGCTTGGAGAAAACGAAATTGCACCAGCGATGTCTAAAAGAGGTAAGAAATTACAAACTTGACCACATCTCACCGCTGTGAGGAAACAAAACGTTAGCTGCTACTACGAGAACAAGGTCGTTGAAAAGCGCAAAACTTACCACTACACTAAATAAAACCAATGATTCCAGTGGACCTGGACAGTGCTCATTGCTTAGTAGGTAACAAAATTGTGGCTTGTTGGGAACAGACGTTTGCCAACGAAAGCTTGTGGTGATTGTGGTGAGAACACCACCATTAAGCTGTTTTCTGCCCTTTCACATTTCACAATCTTTACTTGGAGCTCATAAGTCGTGTCACACCAAGACTGACATTGAACATAAAGTTTTTTCCTCCAGTTCCATGAATCTGTGACTTCACACAGCAAAATCCTACCAAATAAGTTTTGTGTTGTTCTGCTGCAGGCAGTAGCATTCTGCAGTTAATTGGTAAGAAAAGTTTTGTGGTCTTTTCACATTAAATAAATGATCGATCATCATTTTGCAGAACATGAAGGATCGAATACTTTCCGCATGAGTAACAGTAAAAACACGGACTCTGAAACAAATCAAATGAACTGGACTTTGAAAGTGAGCTCGTATTTATACAAGTTGGTGTTCCTATTAACTGGACGTTTGATAAGTTGCTTTTATGCTTATTTCAGAAAGCTTTTTAAATTTACAGCTAAAAGATTGCTATTTTCTTTTGGGCACACGTTAATTAAATATGATGAAAAGCCAACTGTTTCATTTTTTTATGTAACTATTTGCGTCACACCCAATTTTTGAAATGCAAATTTAAAAGACTTGGATGTAAATATCAATCGGAAGTGATTCTTTTGAAAACCTGTGTTCAGTTTTTAGTCATTAGTCATTTTGATCGACTATTGCTAAATTTCTGGGTTGTTTGAGGAAACCCGAAAAATTTGGCATTGATCCATGTAAGTATAGCCATACTATGCGCCATTCATAGTGTTAATGAAATAACGTGGATGAATACTTTTTACAGAAACAAAATTATTTCTGTAACAAATGCCAAACTCAATAGAAGCTAATACTGTGGTGAAAACTCAAATCAAATATCTGTAGATTCTGCAAAACAGAACCAAAATGCAAAACATGCGTTAAGTACTTTCCAATGATTTTTTCACAAGCCTTCTCTACAAAACTATTTTCAAGCAATTACCGTGTGATTACAAATATATTATATCTTTGGCCGGAACCTTCGAAATCGAAATGAATACTCTCGACTGCTTCGCCACGAAATCAACAAGTTTTGTTCAGAAAAAATCGCGAAGTTGAAACTAACATCTTTGCTTTTTCAGTGCTATAATTGACTCGAGACAAACGCCAAAACTGGCAAACCTCAAAAATATTTTAAAACAGAGTTTTAATATTCGAAAGGTTATGTAAAAAATCTTGTGGCAACCGAAGGTCCACCGCATGTAGGGTATGCTTCGGTATGATTTTGACTTTTACTTTACGCGATGTCAGCCATGGTAATTTCACACACAAACAGCTGAGAGTTCCGAAGGACACCGGTTTGTCTTGAATCTAACCGACCTAGCATTTTAAACTTGCCAACCTGAAGCAAAAGAGCAAAAAAGTTTCTTCATGCTTACAAACACTTAACATGATCTTGGAAAGCGTTACAAACTTTATACAGTATACAAACGGTAAACGAAATGCAAGTTTGTATATTTAAAGGATATTGACCGGAAACGACTATTCACAAAAAAGTAGCAGCAGTTCCGAGCGGAAAAACAGCTAATAACCCGGACAGACGGGTGTGTTACGAAGTCAAAAAATAATTTATTGCGTTTGAGCAAGTGACCAGTAGCGGACACAGGCTAATTTGGTGGGGGGGGATGCGATATCGATTTGCAATGAACCCAATGCTTCACAGGAACATATTGCGTAAATAAATCACTTTCGCATACATACATTTACGAGGAAACAAGTCTTAAGCTTGGTTTAGTTTAGAAGAAGCTTGAGTGATACAACTGGTCAAACTTTAACACTGCACCGCTATGGAACCAACAAGCAATGTGGTACATAACAATGATCTGATGACGTAATCACCTGCGTCGGCGCAGGTACATTGAGGACTCGAGATAAACAGGTGATGTGACGACATAATGCTTATTCTCATTGTAGATTACATTTGTTACAGCACAATTACTGGTGGCAGTAGCCAGCATAGTGTTGTTTGACTTGTATGTTACAGCAAGTGAGCGTAGTCACTTCGATGAGGTTTAGAGCAGTGCTCTTCAAATAGGGAAACTTACAGTTTTTAATTGTTGTTTGTAACAGTCCGCAACACTCATAGTAATTTTTATATAATATTTGTTATTAGAAAGCACGAAAGTAACAAAAAGCGAGAAAGCACGATCATTCATGGGCGTCCGCAGAAATTTTTCCGGGGGGGGGCAACGTCGGCATTTTGTTTATCATTTTCAAATTGCTGGCGATCAGTGTTCCCTCCAAGATAATTTTGCACTGAGCAAATATTTGTTTTAGTGAGCATCATTATTTTAGGGCTGAGTAAGTGGAGTTTTTAATGACTCACAAATTTTGTGAGTCATATAATAAATATACAATCTTATCAAAATACGAACAAAATAACATTTCATTCAAATAGCTTCTTGTCTGCGTGCATTTCCATTGCTTTGAAATGTTGCAAGTACGCGAGAATGAGATTTTACTGCGCAAAAGTACTGGTGGTCCTGAGTTTTTGCGCACTCAGAGGGAATATTGCTGACAATGCAATGCAAATGGACGTTAACAAATCGCTTTATCCTTTCTACACTACAAAGAAAATTCCCCGTGTTACGGTAACAATCACAAAAAACGCTTTGTTGGCAGCAGTAGCCAGGTATATTAGTATTCCGACAATTTACACCGTAGGCTATCTGCAGATTTTCAACACAGGACATGTTTTTCAAGTAGGCCTTGGCATATTGCCATGATTTACAAAGAAAGAAGCATTGGATTTCCATGGTTTTCAACAAAAAGACAAATTACGACTTTATTTTACTCAGCAAGCAGGGCCGCACCCAGCTGATTATTCAACTGAACTAACAACTGAACATGTTTTTGAAAATTTCGGGGGGATTGCCCGATTGCTCTCCCCCTAATTGCTGTATCAGCTAGCAAGACTTGTCACCATCACTTAGAAACAAGAGCTGCAAAGGTCTGGGATCTCCTCCAAAGCGATCAATGAAAACTTGCTACACAAACCGGACAATTAAGTACACCTGTATGTTGACACCACTACGGACAACTCACTAGAAGTAGAACACCACGCAGGTTTTGCAAAATTGAACAGATGAATTATGAAAGCTTGCAACAGAAAATATAGCTTTACACTCAGTATTCACTCAGATGTCAGAACTAAGCCTTAACAATTAAGACGTATTCCCACAAGCCTGCATAGACATATTCTAACAAGCCACGTAATTTT
>JGI24022J15233_10002813_pt1 | contig 16677 bp, 8 predicted proteins | sample Ectturendosymbi2_FD_15233 | JGI IMG/M metagenome (IMG submission 15233)
TACTACCACTGAAATATCACAGCCCAATGTTCCTTTTGGCTAAAAGCATGGTTTTTCGTGTACAACCGTAAAGGTTTTAAAGGTACGACCATATATATATATACATTTAAAGCGCATAAAAACAAAGCAGTGGTGTAACCGCTAAAGTTAGGTGGCCGGAATTGAATTTGCAAACGTTGCTGTTAATTCAAACAAAAACAAGGTTTTCCGCGCGTTGTTGGGGTAACAAGAATGTAGTGACACTGCACATCAAATTTTGATTTCCTACTTTTTCCAACGTTTTCCTAATCTTGAAAAGTCTTGATTTGACACTGACCTTTTTACATTGCCGAAAAAATAGAATACACGCGTACCTTCCATGTTCGCACCGTTCGCAAGCGTAGCCCGTAAAACCGGATTTGCAAATACACTTTCCAGTCCCATTGATCCCATCTTTGCATTCACCATTACCGCTGCATACGTTACCGGCACCACCTGATATTAAACACGTTGTTCGATATTAGACAAATAGATGGTTTTACCAATATGTCTATAAACTTGTACAGCTTTTTGAAGTCATCATATGTACGTCTTTGGTGAAAGATAATAGTGCACCCGAAAAGTAGCCCTAAACGGCAGTGTAATCGAAACTTTGACTTGAAACGCAAGAAACAAATTTTACGTTGAAGTTGTTAAGAAAATTGTTTAAAAAACATTTGCACTTGGAGTGACACCGAGAGGTTGCAAAAGACATGCGATCATTTAGGAAACGGTCTTCTCAAACGATGAGGAGTTGATAACGATAATGGAATAGTTTTGAGAGTTTATCAAAAGCTTTTGCGACAACCGATTGTTCTGCGTGTATGTAGATTCATAGTCACACAGTGCTTGAAGATTTATTCCATACATAAACGAAACGTTCAGCAATGAAAAGAGCCAACGTTACCTTACAAACAAAATGCGCTGTTTATTCTTATTGTGCGTACTCGGCAGACTGCAATCAATGGCATAACCGGATGTTTCAGCCAGGGTGGGAAACGTACAGTAGCTGAAAGGGGCCCATTGGCCACCATTTGGGTTGCAATAATTAGTTCCCAAAAATCCATGTACGTTGTTCCACAAACAGAAATTAATTTTCGGGTGAAATGACTTTAAAATAGAATTTCACATTTTCCTGTAACATATCATATATCCAAAATTGACACTAATCAATGACTTGTGACTGGGCAGCCCCGTAGCTACAGTACGTTTTAAGGTTTGATGGGGCAAAATATACTTTTAAAGAAGAAATATTTTTGTTTTCATTATGTGTTTAAAAAAAATTTTCCTGGGCACGAAACAACTTTGGGGGGAAGAAAAATATTTGGGGATCACTGCCCCCGAATGACCCTCCGCGTCTACGGGCCTGTGACCGGCTAAGGTAGTTTTATGATTTTTTGTAAGACCCACCACACCTGAATCTTGGTAATTAACACCTAAATTAGTTCTACTTTTCTTCTAAGCACCAAACAAATTATGCGTCACTTAATGATGGGCGCGGAGGTAGTAGATCACGCGCACAGCTTCAGGAAATACCAAGACAAATGTAGTAAGTCTAAAACGGAGTGTGTTTGAACAGTTTATTGATCTCCCTGCGTCAGTGATAAAAGCACATTCATTTAGGAACTATAGTAAGTAAATAATGCCAAAAAGTTTTTTTTAAATAACAATCTCGAATAGGTATGAACACTGCCGTAGCAGGAGCCCAACTCTGGTCCCCCACCAAATGCTTACAGGGGACCCCTAATGGTGATTCTGAAAAAAATATTCCTAAAGCGTTGCTGTTCTGCATTTTGTATCTCAAATACGCTAAAAATGTTGACAACTATAGACAATAAGGTCTACATGGACGCAACATGGTTAACATCCATAGTCAAATAACTGCACTACTCTGTTGGGGCAAGTTTAGTATTGATTGGTAAATAAACTCTTAACTATAGCAGGGGTGCGCAAATAGTGGGTCACGATAGACCTTCCACTCTGGGTTGCGTACCTAAGATTTTCCTTGAAAGAAAACCTGAAATGTTACTGTTTTATGTGCTAGATTTCATATAATTTTGTGCAAGAAAACCTCTACTGTTAATAGTAGTCTTAAAAATGATTTTGTTTATAAAGTATTTTCCACAAAATTACATGCTCGCGAATTGTTGGATCGTGAGAATTTAGAACTTGGTTCGCGCTGAAAAGTATTTGCGGACCCCTGAACTACCTTTAACTCCATCTTTCTGTCTGAACAGCAGGCTTCGCAAATGTGTGACTTTGGTCGTAAGCACCAAAGGTACAGCAAAATAGTAAATCAAAGCAGTGATCACTAGGGCAACCAAAAGTCAAAAAATTCGTTTTGAAAGTTCATGAAACGTACACAAAACAAATTTCACGCTCATACCATGAGAGAATCCAAAGTTATTAGGTCAAAAAAAGTCAAAATTTATCATTAGGTCAAAATTGATCGTTAGGTCATATATTCTTGCAGCGGAGTTTTTTCTCTTCATCGATACTTTATTGAAACTATAACAACAGATATTGATATGCTTTTGCAAGTTTTAGTTACAATTCTGTAGTAATAGTGGGTTTGTTGCGACTTCTGGCGTAATACTGCTGTTTTGCCCACTACTGGACGTTTGAATAGTATGTAGCATGAAATGTGGTCTTACAGTACTTGGTTTGGTAAATGCTCAATCCATTATGCATGTAACATTTCAACTTTATGATGTTCTCAGGTTTGACTCTACTGTAGTTATTTATGCACTTATCAATATATCTTCTCCAAAGTTAAACAACCAAATATTTTAAAATTTTGAAGCATAGAGTGCATGAATATGCTTCTTGGTAAACCTCAACACCTACAGCTGAACTATTTTTTTGCAGTTGCAAACAGAAAATTTATAGGTCAAAATATAGTCAAAATTTGCAAATTTTTAAGTCAAAATTTTAAGTTTTCAGGTCAAAAAATTGGTTGCCCTAGTGATCACACATCAAGCGAATCAATCGCAATTTTTTTTCACAACACATCTTCAGTCCTAAGCGAAAGTTGACAAAGAAGCAATATTAGAAAAACCTCGTGCTGCTGCTGAGAATAAATAAAAAGTCTGGGATGGCACCAAAGGTATATTGTTTCTATGCAATACAAAATACGGGAAGACTGCCTGACCTCCCCATAATACATTTTTTAACAACAGTCATTATACAAAATAACTTTTATCTGATGAAAGTCTGACTTCTGGACGTAAACAACTAGGTATGTAAGCTAACTTCATGTTCAACCCTTCAAGTCAGGCATGCACACCATACAGACAGCGGGCCGCATGCGACCCGCGAGAGCGTTCTCAATTGCAGAAAATGTTGCAAAAGCTCGACCTCGAATAAGTAATTTTCGTTCCAGAATTCCTTTCATACTACAACGAAATCTCTACATCGAAATGAAATAGACTTTTGCAGCCTTCGGCAATTTATGTTGATAATTTGATCCTTCGAGCTTTCAGGGTTGTCCACGCCTTCTCCAAGAAATGATTGGTGACGCTTTACGCTCAGGCCTCAAACACGTTGATCAGAAATTATCAGGCGAAGTTAGTTTAGGTAAAAGCGGCAGGTAGGCTACTGCTCTGTCTGTCTATATTTTTTCGCTGAAACATTTAGGCCATTTTTAGCTGATATATTTTGGTCACTGAAACATTTTGGTCATTTGTCTCACAGTTGTATTAAAACTCATCATAAAAGTGTTTTTAGCATATATTTTCAGACATTCCGACCGAAATGACATAATGTTTTCGGTCATTTCAAAAATGTTTCCGTCTATGACCGAAACAAACAGCTGTCTATATAATGCAGGACAGAACAAAATACAGATTGATAAAAATTTCACTGATTTCTAGTGTTTTATATTTCAATTTAGGGGTTTGAAGCTTTGTTTAGGAGGCTAAGCCCACAAAATCCCGTTTCAATTAATTTTTTGACCGAATTATTTTTTTGACCCTTCGCAAAATCACAACCCTTGTTTGAGCACAACCCCTACTTTGGGAACTGCTGGCTTAAACGAATAGCCTAAACATGTTTTTTATTGTAGATCTGTGTCACTCAATCGCATATTTTAATGGCAGGAGGTGTAAAGTTCGCTGCGTAGAGGAAAGCAGCGATACCCGCTGGGATGGCTAGAAAAACGAAGTTGCCACCTTCAGCCGAGATGCTAAAATCAACAACGCTGGTTCACCTCAAGCGATGAATATAATTGGCCTTGCAAAAAAGTAAAGTTGCAATGTCACTACACAACTTTCTCCGTATTCTTTGAGGGCACTGTCTGATCTCAAGGAAAATTACACGACATAGGGGTAGCCAGGAGATCCAAGGGAGGCATGCCCCCCAAATATCTAGCATATCTCGTTATTTTGTGGTTTGAGAGGCGGTGTAACAAGCAATATACTGTTGTTCAGTTAAAAGATTTGCCCCCGAATTTTCTGCTGGCTATGCCACTGGATCTTTTATGCACAGACATATTCACAACTGCATTGCTTACTTAGTCCAAATCAAGAAATAAAATGGCTGTAAATATGTGCAACGTTCCACAACTATGGACAATTATTACATCACACACACAGTGTGCACGTTGAAGATGATGTACTTTACAAATACACGCCGCTGCAACAACTTTCAATTTACGATTCATTTGATGACTGTAGGTTTGCTACGCATTGCAGGATTTCATTATTTAAAATGTCAAGACCAACGGATTTCTAGAACTTGTAGAAGCACTTTCATAGCCTGCAGTTCAAGAAATCTTTGTGTTCGGCGTGAAGCTATATATCAGCGGTGTCAGATAGCAAACAGGTGGACAGAAGCAGCGCTAGGCGTTAAACTTTCGGATATTTCTCTGATAAGGACAATCGCATATTCCGGTTAAACATCTACAAAAAATCTTGGCAAATTGGTCATGCGATTAACTGGATTCATCTGTGCTAACATCCGAAATCACCGGAAAAAAAAACTAGGAGAAATTTTTGAAAAACGCAAAAAAACAAAAACCTACTAAAAATCAAGTTAATATACTAAATACCGAAATCCAAGCTAACAGGTGGGCCCATTTTTCACATTCAGCCTGCCACGGGGGCGGTGCGCACCCCTGCCCCCCGCCAGTTACGCCACTGGATGCAATACATTATGAACTAAAAATATTCATGAAGTGGTAAACAATGCAGTTGTTTTTGTAACGCAGGAAATACTGTCGTTCTCAACCGCACGTGAGGGAATTTGTTTTGCTGATGATGCAATGACTAATGGATGTGGATGGGAACACAGTTTGCTGTTTCACAGATGATCGGTATGCGAAATTCTCTCAAGTTGAGATTACAGCAAACGTACAATCGATTACTCAAATTCCGTATCAATTCACAAAAACTGAGATGATAAAATGCGAAATGCGCAATTTTAATGAACTACGCTAGTTGCATATCACACAATCGACACATATATTAGTTTTTGAAACACACAACACTTGCAACAGTCTATACGTGCTGCGGCTAGTCCATGGTTACATTCAACGGGATGCCTTTAACGAATCAAGAAATATACGACGTTTATTACCATCAAGCATCCTCTGTTAGACCCATATAATATTAGTGGAGTGAAAAAGCATATTATTTTCTTAATGGTCGCACTGTAGCTTGAGCTGCAGATCGTGAACACAGCACGGCTTCGGAAAGTTACGAAGACGACCACTGCATTGCGCAACTATTCAGCAAGTTCACAGATACATATTGTGCAGAGGTGAAAAGCAGAACAGCGTATTTAAGACCACACCATTTCAACAAAGGCAATTACCAGGACACGGATGACAATCTTTTCCGTAGTAGCCTTTGCAGCATTTTTTCGTAATATTGGTAAACATACAGATTGCTTGACAACCAGCAACTGAGGATCCATACGCCTAAATGCATTAAACTTTAGTAACTGTTTGATGCGATGGTACATTTCACACCTATGTTGGGATATTTCAAAAACGAATAATACATTTGAACGTAAATTCAAAAAGAAATCTATCAGCCCAATGAGGTTCATCGTTGTCCAGGTGCATTTTCTGCAAAAATGCACGTAATAGGTCTAGCAATTCCAGTACTTTTAATGCAAAATAGAGCATTAGGAAACGCAAAGAACATGACAAAGAGAAAAAAATAGTAGGCATTAGTATTGAAGCGTTGGTCTACCTATGATACAAATTTTGTCCATTTGTTGAACTTTTTCCCGAAAAACTAATTTGCGAGAAAAAAGCAAGTACCGTTGGGCAGAGCTTGTTTTTCACACCAACATTAATTAATCCATTTGGACAGGGCATCCGACCGTTGTGACAGATGCCACATGTTCCGTCCGTAGTTGCGTTGGTGACAATGTCACAGCGTCCTCCAACTGACGGAGGTTCCAAAACCTACGAAAGTCAAAGTGCGAATCATCAACAGGCAACTACGCAGACCATGAGCAGCTTGTTTTAGTCCATTTAGCGTCGCAGGTTTCCAAGTACGAAAATCAGTTTTCATCGCGCAATGTTTGCCGGGGAGCTTCTTTCAATTAAAGAATTTCACCGGCAAGAAAACAAGTACCATTTGTCAATCTTTAGTCACAAGATTGTCTTAAACTTTTGTGGCCGGAAATAGAACCCAAAGGGAAGCGACTGAAGTCAAAGCTGTAATTAAAAAATATTTCCTTTTCACCTTGTCAATCCAATAAAAGGCAGCATCGTTTGAACCACTCAGCGTGTAGATCTTTGCAGACTGAAACTTGAGAACTCTGGCCGCGCCACCGTTTAACACAAACTCTCCAGTTGAACGTCTTGAACACTTGATTGAAATACTGATTCAAAAATTCAGTTTGAAATATTAGCCACAACTATGGGATTTTGAAGTGATAAATTCACCCACATGCATAAGTTTTTTACCTTCAACCACGTTTCATCAACCACGTTCATAACAGACTGAATAAAACCATAACAATTAAACTGCACTGCGTAGGTTCTTCTTTGTTATTTTCCGCTTCAGTATAGGTAGCGCTGGTGTCACTGCTCTGCATTATTCTCGCTACTTCGACATTATTTATGCATTCAAAATATACGCAAATCGTAACTTTGGAGCATCACACCATCGTTGCACTGCAACATTATTTGATTCAATGCATGACACAAAAATGCACAACACGGCACAGAAGCTACAAGTTTATCATTTACGGAATAAGAGAATACACACCTTGAACCCTGCATAGTGGTCAGTTCTTGCATTCGTATGACATCGGTAGGATGGATAAAACTTGGCCAAATCATGTGGTATCTGTTAGGAGAAATAAAATTGACTTAAGCAACGGTCTGCATGCCAAGCTCAGATAAATTGTTGCTTACTTTATGAATTCGCGAGCCATAGACTGTTCAACAGTGAGTTGTCGTTTTCTGAAAGTGGACAATTGATTGAAAGCAGAATCCGTTGGGATGAATATCGTCCATTGTCCATGAGCTGTATGATCCAATATATTGAATATACCTGCCTGATCCATGATCTGCGAACATTTAAATTTTTGGATAAACGTGCATTGGATGCTGCCAAGCTTTGATTTGCGCACGTCGGAAATTCACAGTAAAACTGATAGTTAACACCAGAAGCCCGGTGCGGTCATTTCTGACCGTTTTTTAACTTTAGCGTTTCGTATTTTCGTTGTTGTTGCAATTTGCTTCGTCATACTCCTTGACTTTTCCTAACTTATGGTGAAGTTTTTACAGTAATTGGAATTTTTTTATTAGAGCCTTTGGAAACAGAGTATTTCACACATCTACCTAGAAGCCCTGAGCGGTCAAAAATAACCTGTGCGTGATTAGGAGATTATGTTTCTTTAAAAACGTGGTTAGAAGCTTTAGTAGAGGTTCTTTCATAGCTATGAACGCATTTACGCAAAAATGGAGTAACGATTGATTGATTTTCTTCTGAGAACCAGGAGCTACTAGACCAATGGTTCTCAAAGTGGGCGGAATCGCCTCCTTGGAGGCAATTTTAAGGGCCAAGGGGATGAAAAATCCAAAGGGGGAGATAGGGGGACAAAACAACACAAAGAGGGTGTAAACGCTCAACTACTTATAGATCATTGAGTTAACTTCAGTAGCCTACCATTATGATTTGTTAAATTCCTGCAAATTTTAATTTACTCTGATATTCGTTGGAGGTTGTTGCTAAAGCAATTTACCCGTTAAATTTTTACTCTGGATCGTCTATGTGCCCAGCTACAGAGCGGATTATTTTCACAAGAATTCTAAACGTAATATTAGCGTCGAAATGCAATTGCTTAGTTCAGCTATTCAATGGCTTGGTCCAGCTATTTAATACTCTCATTAAATGAAATTATTTAAATATACTGCTTTGTATTTGCTTTGTCGGGCTTGGGGGCGAGAACGACGTGTCGGGAGTGAAAAGGAATAAAAACGTTTGAGAATCACTGTACTATACTGATATTTAGTTGTCTTGTAGGTTTGTTTGTTAGTTGCCTCAAATAGTTGCTGAATGTTGTTTGTTGTAATATCTCTTTTAGTAGCCCTATCAATATAAGGGTGATATTGTCATATGACAGCTACTTCACCATGTTCTGAAACTAGCGGAAGATTTCAAGCTGACATTTTTCAACGCTTTCCAACATGTATCAATGCTAAAAACCATTGTATTATTTGCGTAAATCCCTTGTCCCACAAACTATTCTGTAGAACCGGAACCCAAATTTCAGGCTCCGGCTTCAGCCATCCAAAATTGCTTGGGCTCCGGCTCCTGAATCCGGGTTTACAGTCCTGGTTCTACTTGCTAGTATTTAATAAATTAGAAGACGTTGTGTAATCACAGATATATCCAGACGATTAATTGGAGTTTCACGGTGCTACTGACTATTTTAAAGCAAGAACAAGGAAAATTGGCTATCCTTTTTGACATAAATTCAAGTTAGGAATCCACTTAGTAAAGAAAACAATATCCTCTCATTCAGGCTTCCGTTACAACGAAACAAACACAAATTTGTCCTGCTGCCTAACCGCATAGCCATATTGCATGACTTCTTTGTCGGATTGCGATGAGCTTCCAAACCAATCAGCACACAATCGGAGGACGTACTGTATGTGCGTTGTACAAATTAGTAATTAAATTCGTTTGGGCAAAAGCTCCAATATTTTCGAGTTAAACAAATGTACTCAGTTTTCAAGATTACAAGGGCCATAAATGTTTTCTAACTCGAGGATGAACTGAAGATCTGCACGCAATCCAGAGTATTCTTCAAATTCTGCTGTTTGTTGAACTTAAAACAGAATTAAACGTACAACTTCTTAAACTTCCAAGAGTATGGTATGGCATGCTATCAAATTTTTAATTGATGGGTTACATGAATGCATATGCAACTCCCCATCATAATAACATAGCAGTGGCGTAACTAGAGATTTGAGCCAGGGAGGGAAATCTTAGCCGTAGGTGGTCCGCTGGCCACCATAGAGAGGCCACTAGCCAGCGCTCAGAAAAACGCTAAGAAATGATAGTGAATTCGCATGTCGCGGATGTCCACACTAGTTAAACAAACGGAAACACTCCGAAAAACAAAAATCAACAACCTACTGAAAACCAAAAGAATACTAAATATGAAAATGTCAGCTGAAGTGGGCCCAGTTTTTACATTTAGCTTGCCTGGGAGGTGGATCGATCACTTGCCATCCGTCAATTACGCCACTTTAAAATAGTACGTTATACTGTATCGCCACTTCCCTTGGATTGGTGCAAATGCGGTTGAATACAACATAAATCAGCCAGCGATTTTTGTAGATGCGGACATGAAATGGTCAATTCAAACACTATTGAATGCGCGAACATTTGCATCTGAAACAGCTTAATTCGCACAACCTACCTTTGCTAATTCATTGGCACCAAGCTCCTGAAGCAAAGCAATATTTTTCGACCGAGATGTTTGGGAACTTTTGGTACTGGCAAGTAGTAAAGGTGGAGGAGGGATCATATCTCCTTCGATCTCAAATAGAAAGCCGTTAGCATACAGCTTTTGATCAGCTGCCATTCTGCGATACAATCAGATCACTAAGTTGGACCAGTTATAAACACGTAAAACATAAAAGTGCAATTTGACGAACTGATTAAGCAATAAAAACCGAGTCCAGACCCATTAATAAAATGAGACTACATGCTTATGGATAAATGGCGGAACCGGGGGAGTCACAAGGGCCTGGGCCTCTCCACTTTTTTCTTGGGGGAGCTGGCGCTCTCACTTTTAAATTTAGAAATTTGCCTAAATAAGTTTAAGTAACACAATTATTACTGGGTTCATTGTTAAAGTCAATCGTTTAACGAATAAGAAGTTGCAGAATTTTGGCAGTATTTTCGCAATATTATTTGTTGTATATATTATTTGTAATTTGGCAAGATTTTATAAATTTTTGGCAGAATACACCGTGCACAATCTGGTCACCCTGCTCGGCCTTGCTTACCGCATAGGTGTTGCCAAGTAGTGTTGCCAGATGGGGTAATACTACTCCATTTTTTACAAAAATGGTGCAATTTTACATGCTTGTGTGTGGGAAAAATTTCGTGCCACACCATCAAAAAGTTGATGTAATTTCAAGCGTCTTAACACTATTCTAAATAGTGAAATTTAGCTGAATCTTATACGCAAAATGAAATATTTTGCAGATCAATTTCAATTGTTTTTTCTTGCATTGGCAACACTAAATAGCTGTATTATACTTTTGCATTGACAACACAATTGGCATCCTTGCAGACAACTTGCTGCAAATGCTTTTTTGTCTTTGCACTCCTGTGTCTAAATTTGCATGACGACATAGATGTCGATGACTTTGTAACTGAACTAACACTTTTGAAGAACATATCACCGTCTTTTGTACCTTATACCTTCGAAACTGTACGTGGTGTCAGCAAAGCTCTCACCCCTGCTCTAAGGAAAATTTACAGGAGTGCTGTACGACAACCGCTGTTACGGCTGTACTTGACAGTACCAATGACAAACATCGTTTTTTGTACCGGATACCTTAACTACTTGACCAACAAACTTAGCCAAGAGCACTTGAACCACAGGACATTTTTGCACATTCACAAACACTTAATAGATCAGGTTGATCTCATAACAATACTACAAGAATTCATAGCTGTAAATGATCGCAGAAGTAGCTTTTTTGGAAAGAAGTTTGTTCTGTAGCACAATAACATCTATTGTTCCTAGGGAGCGTTCACATATTCCGTCATCAGAATTTTAGGCTGCCTATCTGTTTTCTACCCCATCATCATTTTGAAAGCCCCTCTCACCCATATCTGATGATGTCATATGTGGACGCTCGCGTGGCTTTGTGCATGTTGTATTTGTGTAGGCCTATTTACTTGTAAATGAATTTTGTGTAAGACTAAGAACAACTAGTTACATATATGCAAGGATGTAGTGCTAACAAAAAAGGTGTGGGAACGCACCAAGAAAACTAGCCATTTTAAAACAGCTTCCACCTCTTTTTAAAGCAAAGCATGAAAAAGGTGTGGGAACTTCGTTCCCACGCGTTCCCGCCCCACTACACCCCTATATTTATGTGCTCAAACCAGTGTAGCGTAGATAGATAGAGCGTAGGGTCGTTGAGGGCTTATAAAACATTGCATAAAATTGCTTAAACATGTTGACAAAGTTAATGACGTCACATTGCATCGTTTGTGACGTCACAATTGGCAATTTGATCCACAAAAATTTTCCATATATTTTTTGACGTGCACTTGTTCCCTTCCACTTTGAAAAAGGTTCCGCCACCCGTGTGTTTACGGACACATATATTTGAAAAAAACTCACAACACCACAAGCAAAAACAGGAGACACACTGACACAGAGAAGGCATATTTGGGATTTAGACAGTCTTGGATTGATGCAACTAGATAATTATTCCCAACAACCTGCTTTACGCAATCATGAATTCCGTTAGAAAACTGCTACTCAAATGTAACGCTAGTTATTGCATAAAATGCCAAAGCACTTTTCGCCATAATTGTTAAATACATACGGCAACATGATGCTTTGATACCAGGACAATTTAACGCTATAGCAATGTCCTCTGTGGTACTACGGTATGGCGGGATTTTCGAATCGCCCAATAATCAACTCTCCGAGTTACTAGAGGCCACTGAATGTTCAAGTCGAAGTGATATCAACTCTTCCAATAAGATATGACAATGGAATCGCGTGTTCTTGACCCAAGGTAATGATAAAAAAACAAATCTTGGGATTTTATCTGAAACTGCTTGATTATATTGCAGCCATTAGCTGTTAATGTTGGAGTAGAGTATCATCATGAAACGTGCTCTGCTTGTCAAAAGAGACAACCCAACGATCAGTCTGGCCTAGGCTTGTAACCTGCAAAGTTTACACAGCAGTCGTAAGAGGCAGGTTGGGGAAAATGTGTACAAGCAGAAGTACAAAAAAGCATATCTTTTAGTTAGAGTGAAACTTTACGAAAACGCAAACGGTGCACGATAAGAAAACAGTTGTCACAACGACAGAAGGAATATTAGGGATTAATATTTATGCGTCCAAATAGCGGAATTAAAGCTGAATATTTTCTGTAAGCTTGCCAGGAATCAGCCGACTGTACTCTGCTTCCGTCTTTTTGCGTTGGTACAAACTTGCACATATCTGTATTCAAGTAAGTACTCTCCCGAAAGGAGGTAAGCAAGGAACCCTTCTGCAAACTTGTTAAGCTAGGAAATCGATTTCACGTAAAACTACCCATCCTCAGTCCTAAAAGCTGCAAGCAATGCTTACGGGTGAAAAGTTGAACGGCTAAAGTAAGAGCAGAGAAAACAAGAACACTTTTGTTTTGGACTGACGTTGTGTAGTTTTACGTGATATCGATATCCTATACACGTCAACTCATTTAATTCCGGTTGTGGAGTCAGTTAAATGTATCTCTCAGCATGCCCAGTAATTGTTTGTAAAGTTTAATAAAATAGATTTAGTGGTAAGCTTCGCGAAACCAGCAACCGTCGACAGGGCACACCAGACAGCATGTTGTTAGTTAATTCAACTATTCACCCGTAAGCTTTGTTTGCTAATTTCAGGACTCAGGATGCGTAATTTCACGTGAAATTGATTTCCTATTGAAAATTTGCTAATAGATTCTTTGCTTAACCCCACTGTGGATAGTACGTACTAGAATCGTGGTATTTGGTGACAAACTGCTGTAAAGTGAATATCATTAGGTAACCCTACATCAGTATAAAAATTTTGATGAATGCTAGGCAAAAAAAATAGAATTTAACTGTAGCCAAAATGTTTACTTTAATGACCCCAGAAAAACAACTGTGTGGCGTAAGCACCGATTTTAAAACCTCACTGAGCACAACATGTCGAGCTGGGACTTAATTAAAAACCTAATCACGAAAATTTTATCTGACGACGTAGCAGGTTCCATTGAAGTGAAACTTGTCTAACTCTTCATTCTCAATTTTTATATAGCATGGAAACACGTTCCACTACTTTCTAAATATGCGCTTCAAGAATTAGTGACAGTATTTTTGGATGATCAAAATTTGTTTCAAGCTTTTGCACAACTTGACAGAATGGACACTTTTTCACTCCGGTTATTAAGAGCAGGATATATCATGTTCCAGGTGTCTCCGAATAGGGCATATAAACAGCCTATATACAACAGCTGGCATAATAGTTAAATTTCAAAGCGGATGAAAGACCTGCGAAGAGTGAAAAACTGTTTAACCAAATTACGATAAGTTGAAAACGATTTGAAATTAATATCAACTTACTTAACTCTCACGTTGCCATTTAAGGTAACACTATCCCCTGAAGTGGTAACGTTGATTGTTTTCCCATCCAAAGACTTCAAACTGCGTGCCGACTTTAGCATGGTGAAGTTCAGAGCTACACATCCAACCACGTTGGAGAGAGAAAACTAAAATAAGCAACAAAATCGATTTTAACCACGCTGAGATAAATTTTAGCGCACGTTATTCGTTAGGTATACACACGTCCGGTTTTAATAACGAACATGCCAGAAAAACTTCATACTGTATGTTGCGGTTGCCAAGTAATTTTTAAAAAGAATGAATCGAGACGATTCATCCATTTTCATACCCACTTTTCCTCGGGATGGTCGCGGGGACAGCAGCCCTAAGAGGACTTGAAATGCCTCGCGTTTTTATCAAATTCAGATTATTCTACTGGATTCTGCAGCTTAAATGCCCTCATGGCGGGGAATGCCGAAGGCTGTTTCCTCACCTTCACTTTTGTTGCAGAGTTTTGGCCTGGAGAAAGTGCCTGAAGGAAGGCAGTGATTGGACCGGGTGAACTCAAAACCGCGGCAGCCACAGGGTTGTTGGATATCCAGGAAAACTTCGGATTTCCTCGGAACTCATGAAAAATTGAGCCTGCGACGCAAACCAATATACGAATGGTAATGTCACACTACAGAACTAGACTGTGAATGGGTTCAAAGCTGTAATTGTTACAACAAAACTTCATATATCCCGATTTTTCTGTCTAGGTAATTTCCCAGCAACTTGTGTCGGAAATGTTGTCTGCACAATTAAGCCATGTAGCAAAATCCGAGTATAGCAGAGAGACATTCAAAACGGGTTCCATTCTGATCAAACCTAACCAAGTACTAAATTTACAGAAAAGTTTGAACAGTCATTTTTAATCACAGAACCCAACATATTTAAGTTTTATCCAAGCTTCTCTGGATTAATTGAACTTTTTTGATTATGAAGTAAATATACGCGACTTTACCTCTGCAAAAGCTCACACCGTCTCCAAAGTAGTCTTCAAAGCACTTGCACGAACGCGTACCTGGTCCAGTTTGCTCACATGTGGCAAATATGTGGCATCCGCCTTTATCTGCGAGACATATGTTCACATCAGAGCTGGGTAGGTTATTAACACGAAGTGAATTTGTGATCAGTCAGAAAATACAAAAAATTCAACAGCAGCGAATTAAGCTAAGCAGACTTATTAAAAGGCTAAATGCAGATTTTCGTGTCAGAACCAAAATTTTACGCTGTTTCACTGCAGACAAATTCTGCCACACGAAGATTTATGGTAGCCTATCTTTTCTTAGAAGAGCAATCAAACAACATTGCAGTTTAATCAAATTGATAAGTTTTGTGATAATCTTAGAAAGGACTAAATGCGATTCGCACGCAACAGCAAGCCAGAAATTATTATCATTTTCATCTCACTGTTTTCGCATGGATTGACCGGAGAGCATGTCTTTCCGTCGCCAGTATAACTGTTTCTGCAAATGCAGTTGGCTCGATTTGGTCCTACGTGGAAACAGTCTGCATTTTTGTCACATTTTGAAAAATTGGCCGCCACGCATGGATTGATTTCGACGCAGTAAATGCCGTTTCCTTGGTAGCCAGGCTTGCAGGTGCATCGTCGTTGACCAGGACCGCGATAACTGCCAACACATCAAAAAATATACAATATTTGTAGTGACGTAAAGGTGCGCTCGGTGACAAAGAGAAATGAGCAGTGCCGTATCAGCCCAACTCTTCCCCCCAAAATGCTTACAAGGGCCGCACAATTGTGATTTATAAAAAAAAGTTTTCGACGTTATGCTACATCTCGAGGCCGAATGGCCTTCAAAACAAAATATTCTAATTGCAGACACAATTTTGGCAGAACCAGGCCCGTAGCTAGGTTTTGAGGTTTGGGGGGCAAAATACATTTTTATAGGGGAAAGATTTTAAATTTTATCATATATTTGAAACAATTTTTTCTGAGCACAACAAAATTTGAGGGGCACAAAGAATGATTTGGGGGTAACTGCCCACGAATGCCTCCTTGTCTGCGGGCCTGGGCAGAATCGTCGCCAGAAAGTCTTCGTTGGGGGTCTTCATATTTGTGCAAGGGGGTTAGACTTTCTGAAAATTCACTTTTTAATTCACAACATGAACAGCATTTGCAGATTGTGCAAATTAATTATAAATATTTTCCCGCAAATACACATAAAAGGCGGGTAGTTTCCAACTGATATTTTTTGAACCAGCTTAACAAAAGAAATTGCGTCATAAATCATTGTCATTTAATTGACGGCGATTATTTAGAGATGTCGTAATAAAATGCAAACGTAAAAAAAATTGCAGGAAAGCAGAATCAATCCTATCGTTCAGTTATGAAAGCATTATTACCGAAGAAGCAAACATGAGGCCGGTCAAAGCATGTGCGCCGCGATGAATGTTTTCTTTCATTAGCGCAAATTCACAAAACTTTACCATGAGCTTAAGTGAAACATGCGTATAAAGTGTGCGCATTGGGCTTTTTACTGGCCGAAATACGCATGCGTAAACCTTGATGATGTCTGGACTTGTTAATCTCCTGATGCATGGCACATGTTCAGATTAATAATATTTTGTATCTCAAATCACCTATAAATTATCGAGACTAAGTCCTACGCCACGCGGACGCAACCGTTAACGTCCATAACCCATCAACTGCACTGCTCTGTTTTGGGACACCTCACAAAATAGACTCTTCTAAATACACCATTAACTCTATCTGGCTGGCTGAACAGCTGGCTGCCCAAATGTGTAACTTTGGTCATAAGCACCAAAGGTATCTTGTTGCTATGCAGTACAAAATAAGAGAATACTACCTGGGCTA
>JGI24022J15233_10002814_pt1 | contig 16677 bp, 20 predicted proteins | sample Ectturendosymbi2_FD_15233 | JGI IMG/M metagenome (IMG submission 15233)
CCATTAACTGTTTTCTGCGATATGTTTGCTGCTGTATCGTCGTAAAAGACAAGTCGCTGTTTGTGTTAATGGTCGATAGATGTTGCCGTTTTGGGTCATTAAAACCAGCGCAGAACTCGAGGCAATAAATTGTACAGTGTCACCTCTCAACTCCCTTGACTGTTTCGTGCGTCTGACAGCCGCGAGGCTGAGCAACGCCTTCATCATCGCATAGGACAGCGTGAATCAGATTCACAGCTCGTGCTTGTGTGTTACAGAGTGAGAGACATGTCAACTGTACCAAATATATACCAAGTTTACATCTGTGACAAAACGTACAATTTAATGCTATTTCTTCAATGCCTTTTTATTGTTTCAGATAGATGATTAATAGTTGCGTTGAGCAGTGCCATGATAGAGATGCTGTGAACTCAATTTGTACTTTGTTATCTTTAGCAGTTACAGGTTTACTGTATTAACCACTGCAAAATTCATCCTTCTAATCCAACACAGTACATTCTAATTTCCTTTGTGGTCCAGAAAATTATTATGCTCTATAATTAATTGATGGCAATTTTCTTTTTTCACAGTTAGTGGAAGGGACACACAGCACCCGCTGAATACTGCTTCACAAGCCACGCCAGCTCTATCAGTCACTCTGTGCCAGATCTTCTGCCACTCTCGTACGCAGTTTTTCCACATTTTAATGCATTGTCTGACTAAAAGGGCACACCTAGAGCTAAGTTCACTTTTTTCAGAACATCTCAGTTCTTTTCTAATATCGATTTCCGCGTACACAAATTGCATGCGTACTCCCATGTTAAGAAAAATCACTGAACTTTTTTATATAGCTTCAACACTACCATCGATTTTTGCGTTTTCGCTCTGTAATAAACCAAATGACCTAATTTAAAATCTCAATTAAACCATCTGACAAAAATATGCCAATTATATACCAAATTTTTGATATGTACCAAATCAAATATTTATATACGAAGCACTTTGAAACTATACCAAATTTGAAAAATTTATTTTGGTTTAAATACCAGTTAACAACACTGATTGGTACAAGAACGTGTTCCAGCGAATTGGTGCGAACCGGCTGAATCCCATCACTGCTAACAGCCACACTAAAAATCAGCAGTCGTCTCATGACTTGTACCTATGACGCAACAATTCAATTTCCAGAATAACTACAAAGTGTTGCCAATAACAAAAGGAAAATTACCACAATTATAAAAATTAACACAATGTGTAACTGTTACGTGCGAACTCGACCATTGGACATTTTGAAAAAAACACACGTGAGCTACTTGGATCTCGAAAATCGGGGTATCATATCAGATAATATCAGCTAAAACACAATGACAGTAACCAGTAATGCTAGCCGGTTCGCTGATCTCATAAACTTCCGTGAGACGGTTCTACAGAACCGGTGCGAACCGGCTGAATCCCACCACTGGCTGTATGCAACATAGACCCGCACCTAAATGGAGCAAACCGGGCAAATGCATCCCTTAAATTTTCAAATTTTGCCTAAGTTGCCACTGTTTGTGTTGCATATCTTCATTGCAAATCGAATGCACTGTAGCTTTGCAGAGCAAAAAAGCATTTGCTACGTGCATTATGTTGTAGTGCAAAGCGTTCGCTTTCAATATTTCCTGGTGTTGTATGATTTGTGATTGTTCTGCAAAATGGAGACAACGAATCATTCCGCAAACAATCACTATGAACAAAGCTACAAAATATAATAACTTTGTAGGGTGATTTTTTATGGTAAATGATGTTTCGTAACAAATTAGTGACGTGGAATTCAAATGTGTCATAGAAACGTTTTCATTATATGCATGACAAATAACACGACAACTTAGCATGCCATTGTATGAGGAGCCGGAGCTTTTCCATTTTTAAGATATCTATACGGTTTATAATCGATTACGTTCAAAAGATAAGTGTTTTTATTGTTCGTGAAAATCGTTAATCTTTTGAAGCAAGGGTGGAACTGCAAACTTGGTGTTGTATTCAGATTATTATAGTGACCGATTTATGGCGTTTTTACAAAAACTAAAAATGACCATAGCTTACGCGAAACGCACAAAATATCAAATGCATCAAAATTCAGGGGAAAGCTTAACCAAGGTCTCAAACACGCCGCACGCGATGCTTTTTGGGAATTTTCAAATAATTTACATTTAGTCATTAAAATAATTAACATTTTGACATAATTAACATTTAGTTCAATAATTAACATTTAAGTATTTAGTTTATTAATCGATGTTTGAAACTGCTGTTTCAGCGACTGAACAAGCTCTTTTTTAAAGGAATATAAAGGCGGCTGGAATTGACATGCCTGTAACTAGTGGCGTAACTGACGGGGAGCACGGCCACCCTCCCTGACAAACTAACTGTAAGATCTGCCCCCCTTAACTAACATTTTGATATTCATTATTCTTTTGGTTTTCAGTAGGTTGTTGCTTTTTTGCGTTATTCAGGGTTTTCGTTTTTTTTCCTAGAACAGAACTCCACGACATTCGGATTCACCGAATGTCGTGTTTTTTTACCTTTTAACTTATTTCCTGAGTTGTGGCTAGTGGCCCCCCTACGGTGGTTAGTGGGTTCCATTCAGCTAAGTGTTGCCCGACCTGGCTGAAACATCTAGTTACTGTACGCTGCTGCCTGTGACCTTTCTCAAGACATGATATGCAAAAGCTGTTTCTAGCAAGCTTCAGGTACCGCCATTGTTAGGTCAGCGTCATAATGCAGCCCTTGGCCTCGTGTTACATCCTGTGTCTTCAGTTGTCTGTCGGAGCAATTTGAGATTGGTATCCCTGCTTTAACCGACGACAGTCTAAAAAGTCCAAACGTTAAAAAGCCCCAATAATCGTTTGCCAGTGTTTGCATGGCAAGATGAAATGGAAGCAAACAAAATTAAAAAACATGCTGTACAGCAATGTGCGTGAGACACCTTAAAAGGATAGGAAACAGCTGTTGTGGTCACGTGAAGTGCCTCTGGCGAATGATATTTGAACTTGGGCAGTTCGTGAAGCAAAAAAAGTTAAATTGATGGGTGTGGCGGAGAGGAAGAAAGAAAAAATGGCTAACGTTTAAATAAGCTAAGAAGGACAACTAGAGAATTCAGTGCGAAGTTCAAGAATTCTCTCTCTGAAGATTCGAGAAAACTGCAAACTGCTGTGCCAGTAGATCTTGTGGAAAACGTTGGTGAGTGTGAAACGCCTTACGTTTCGTGTGAGCTGCCATAAGTTTCACTTCTTGGGTAAGTTTTTAACCAATACGTACAAACTAATCTTTGAAACATAAATAGATTTGCAAGGCAATCGAAATCTCATAAAGACGATGTGTTGATGTCATGTTTATATTGTGACTATTTGGGCTATTTTTATGATCTAGAAGATTGATTGTATGACCCTGTTTTTCAGAAAATGTGACTTTTTATGATCAAACAAAAATGACTGAGCTATAACATATGCCACTACTTTACAAATAAATATTACCAGCAAAGATAGGCATAAGAGATGGTACCCCGATGATTTGTTGATGCCCGACTAAAATAAATGGCTTAAAACATGAAGTTTGGTTTGAAACTTGACGCGCATTTCTGGGCATTGGTTTGTTTCTTTGGGGCAGCAAGAACAGCAGTTTTAGGCAATGCGTAACATTTCATTCAAATAACTTGGTTCACCTACGTCTTTGCCAACACTCGCAGGATGCTCGAGTGGGTTCATTTTGCAGGATGCAGTATGGACCTAGCGATATCGTAGTTTCACCTGATATTTGAGATTGTTTTGAAAGGGTTTCCTTATTGAATGAGATTGAAAATATGCAAAATATGACTCTAGGACTTAACATGGAAAATATGACTCTATGACTTTATAGCTTTTGTTACTGACTTCGTAGAGGTGCGATTTTTGTTTTTAAACGATTTTCATAGCTCTCTGAAGCACAGAAAAATATGAATTTTGTGATTTAAATGGTGTGATTGTTGAGTTTGGGTGTTGGCGAATGTGTGTATTACAACTGCAAAGTGTCAATTTCGCGAAATTTATGCGTAGATAGAAACCTTTTCAGAACAACGTCGTTTTCAATTTCTGGAATCCATTGTTGTGTGTAGCGTCATCACTCCCACATGAAACGGACTAGATTTATGTATGCAGCGCAGTAACAAGGAACATACAAATACATCAAAGAACATGAAGATACATAGTTTGTGGTAGAAGAAACGTATAAGTTCGATGACGATAATGCATTTACGTTGATGAAGAACAAGCATAAAGGGCACATTCATGAATGACGCCATCACGATTATTAAATGTAGTGTTGCTATGACTTCCAAGTGGACCGATTCATGAAATGCATGGGGAGTGGGAAACAGCGAAGGATTTGGGGTCATTTAGGCTGAAGACCTCCCTAACACGAAGTCACTTATAGTTTAAAGGGAACACTTTGTTGCAGCAAGTAAAAGTCTTTTGCTCTGAGCACAAAGTTTAATATGCGCAATGCGGTTATGTGGTTTATTTAAGCAAAATGCGTTGCAAGCAAGATCAAGCCATCATAAAAACTTGTTTAAAGTTGTCACATTGAACATTTGGTGTTTTCACATCTTTTGGAAACATTCGTGACAGCTAAGAGAGGAACTGCATCAACGATCATGGACTAGTACAGCACTGCAGTGGTGTAAAGGAATTTAAGCATGGTTGAGAACAAGGCGTGATGTACTACATAGATGAATTCTCAATCGATATCACAATAAGACATGCATTGGAACGGAATTTCGTCTTTAGTTTGGTGGACAAATTTTTCGCTTTGCGTAATTAGCATGGGGAGCCATTCGTAAAAATAGTATATCTGAGAGATTTAGCACAAAATCTGCTATCTCTGCGCATATTCAGCTATCCCTGGGCACATTTAGCTATCTCTGCGCACATTTAGCTATCCCAGCGTGGATTTAGCTATCTCTGTGCGCATTTAGCTATCTTTGTGCAGAGATATTTATCTCTGTGTCCATTTACTTATCTCTGTGCAGAGATAGCTATCTCTGCGCACATTTAGCTATCACTGCGCAGAGATAGCTATCTCTGCGAAGATGTAGCTATCTCCGCGTGCATTTAGCAATCTCTGCACATATGCACCAAAATCTGCATGCACATATACCACTGAAGTGTATCGGAGGAAAACATGGTATCCTGTCTGAAGATAAACTTGGTGTTCTGTTTCAGTAATCCAGACAAAAGCTAGGCTACTGCAAGGCATGAATTCCCTGTGGTCATATAAAGCCAGGTGGTTTCAGGTCTAAATTATACTGTTTTGATAATAACATTGGTTTGTGCTGACGATGATCTACAGTAAACTTGTGGGGATGGTCTCAGTGTTAGTGGCATTTTTTGCTTAAAGTTTCAAAGAAGATCTCTTCAAGTCTGACCATTCCAACTGTTCTCAACAGGCGCAGCTCACCGTTTTTCAGCGCCTTCAGGTGCATAAAGATTATGCTCTCACAGAAGGAGTGCATTGAAAGCGAAGTGCTCGCTTGGGTGATGAGCACCGTTTTGTAAAGAGAATAACGCTGTCATAGAAACAGTGGATCAAAAGGAACTGCTTGGTTAGGCGTTGTTGCCCAAAAATAACGTTCTGTCTCTGCGGGCAGAGATAGCTATCTCTGCGCAGAGGTAGCTAAATGCGCGCAGAGATGGCTGTCTATGCACAGAGATAGAAGTGTTTGCGCTAAATCTGTCAGATATAATAATTTTACTAACGGCGCCACATAAATGGGACCTAAGGCAACCCACTCCAGTTTGACCTCGTTTGTCCAAACTCCGAAAAACTGGAATCCCGGTGTCAGACACAAAACTGGTATGAACTGATTTTCCCAATGCATGCATTCCACCCCTTCCAACCGGAAACCTCGCTGTTCGCCTCCGACACGGAAATTCAGAAACGAATATGTCAAACCAATAAAAACGCTAAACCAGACTGCGCTTTTGCCAAATGTTATTTGGTTGTTTTTTAAATCGTAATAGAAGTCTGAAAGTCAATTTTCCGCGCACAATGAATGCAACAGTGACGGAACTTGCAAGACACAGTTAGGTCACTTGTCCAGTTGTTTTTCGTGTTTAATCTCACCCTGAATGCATACTAACCTGCAGGGCCGCAACCAATTTATATTTTCAGGGGGGACCAAAATGATGTAAACTTGTTGCGATACCTAACAAATACATAGGTTTTTGAAATTTTCAAGGGGGAGGCAATTGTCCGATTGCCCCGCCTCTGGTTGCAGGCATGCTGACCTACGCATATCAATCGGATATCCTAATAAATAAAAAGATATATTGAGTGTTTCATTTAGTCATGCTCAACATGCAGTCTACATTTTTGCTTAAGTTGACAGTTCGTCTAATCTACAGATTTCTTCTGTTCCACTTTGAGGGTCCGCTTAGGCGAGTTCTACTGCACATCGTCATCTTTGATTACATAGTTGGCATTTGCTCTGGAAAAAAAATTGCCCTTTACACTTTTGATTCTGCTTATCCGGATACCTCGTTAAACTGACATTATTTGAAGAAACAAAATCAAAGTCGTCCAATAAACGAGGTCCGATTGTACTTCATACTATCGTTTGATGCGACCATTTTTAGTCAACGCAACAGTGACTAAATTGCATGCAATATAACAGCGATATTTCATGATTCGACTGTTTTCAGAGTAACAGCCTTAAAAAATGAAATAAAATACACTTGGTTTATGTACGCCAATAAAAACAACACAAAATATATTTGTAGTAGCCGAGTAGCATTTAATTTTATATTACAATGTAAAAGTGGCAAACACAGTATAATTTTATTTCTCAAGGAATTTTTGGCAAGATTTCTATTGTACTGTGCTTTATCGTTTTAGAGCTTAAGTTAAAATGTGCTTTTGGCAAAGCAAATTGTCGAGTTTTGGTTTGTGTCGTATTGCATGGATGAACATCTGTAATGAGTTCAAAATAATTGTTGAATGTAGCCAGTAGCTTAGAGTTTGTATATTTGTGCATAAATTTGTCCACTTGAAGATTGTGTATATCTTCCGGTTGCAGTATTTTCTGCATTCTATAAATGGTAGTAACTTGATGAATTACACGTTCATTCTCAGTATTCAGAGTTCATAGAAAATTCTCCTAATTTTAACCTCTCCGAAGGTCAGTCGACATTTAGATTTTGGTTATCGCGCGACCAAGAAGACTGCGTCAATACTCACAACCATAAGACACTTTTTTACCGGAAACAACGTCGTACCGCGTGGTCCCTTTCAAAGCAATACTCGCATCTAAGGCCCGTTTAGGCTCGGGTTTGTTCATGCTTCATCAACGCAGTGGTCAGGCGAACACTCAGAAATGACCAAAGCTTCGTGTTTAAAACCAAACGTGCTTTATTATTTATTTTTGTACGCAAATGGTTTTGTTTACGCAATTTACTCAGTTGAATGTTGCCTGACAGACCATATTTTGATTTTTAATAGCAAATCAGACTATCCTAGTAGCGTACTCCACGGCTTCATCGTCGTTAAAAATCAAACAATATTTGACCAATCTTTCGTAGGGCATTTTCATTGTTCTTCAAATAGTTTGCAAGAAATTCAAAAAATCCACTCATCAATTGAAATGGGTCTCGTTTACATTGTTGATTTATAAATTTACACAGTTTACATTGTTGATTATAAAGCTTGGATTTCTGCTTGTCCCCACCTTTCTTCGCACTACTCTTCTTTCTAATTTTTTCTGCTTCACATATGCGTGTATGGATCCGGCATATTTCGTCAAATATTCATCCTTGTTGGATTTTCGTCTCCGGAAAACTGCACCACTAGATTTTGATTGTTTATTGATTCCAGGGGATCAAAACAGGTTAAGAGAAGCGATGGCAGTATACCTGCTTTACAAATGTAGCCTTGACATTTATCTGCTGTATATTTAGCTTTTTTGTGTAGTTTTTAATCAATATGTACATATACTGCATGCAGCATACTACAACAATAAATTTAATAGTACAATCTCAGTGATGTAAAGCAGGTTTCATTGTTCACCTCACGTTTTCAGTAGTTCTTTAATTTACTTGGACTGCAGTATGTAAAAGTTCTCAAACGTTAACTGTGTCGGGACTTGCGAGGAGCCCTCTTAAAGTGCGTGAACTATTTTGATAAAGCTTAAATTCGGCTGTGGTTGCACCTCGGGCTTGCAGACTTTTTTGTGTGATGCAAACTTTGTCGCATAAGACATGCCAACAAATGTTTGTCACCAATGCCAAGTCATGTAATGTCGTGTTAGGTCATAAAGTGACGTGTCAGGTCATGCAATGACGTTCCCTTTGGCTGTTGGTATGAATCGAACGATAGGAGAAAAAGTATAAGCTACAGGCATGACTATTCACCGTGATTTTTATGCAGGGCCTTTCTTATCAGACTTTCAGTGGAGGGATGATGTAAGCCTGTTAAGAAAACAAAGCTAGTAACACATAAGTGTAAAGCGTTGACAAGTTGTCATCTCAAGACACTTTTTCAATTTTGCTCTCCATTTCTCTACATTGACCATCAATAAAACAGAAATTTGTAATACATTCCCCCTGAAACAATACGCCCAGTTTCCTGAGTTTGTTCACAGCCGTGTCCTTAAAGGACTCCCTGAAACCACAGGCGACAACCAAGCAGATTCCAAACACTAAATCTCTGTTAAATTTCACCCTTTTTTGCTGCTTTCAAGAGCATGCACAAGTAAACACAGAATAGTACACTGAAATTCACAATTGACTTAACCAAAAAGGCAAATTTGAGTTTGGAATTTATTAATGGAGCACAAAACAGGTTTATGTTTGAACACAACAAAACTCCTGGGATTTTCTGTGTATTACACACGCTCTTAACCCATTTTAACCGTCGTTCACAGTATATCATGAGAAACTTCATTCTCTGACAGTGAAAAAAATTACCATTTGCTAAACATTTTTGCTCTCACTTGCAAGGGTCTTTTCAGAACATTCGGGAACAAATGTTTACCCACACTTAAGTATTGAATTAGGTTTGAAGCGTTACTTTATTCACACATTAGAGATGCTGGTGAGGGCCACTTTGGAAGCAAAGTTCTTGCACATTACAGTAGACTTTGGGAACCCCTTTGAAAGCAGAGTACCTGCACTCTGCAGATACTGTTCTGGGCCCTTTTGAAAGCAGGGCAGGCTACTTACACATTGCAATGGCTGTTTGGGGGCCGTTTTGAAAGCATACTACTTACGCATAACAATGACTGTTGTAGGCCTCTTTTCGGGGGCGTAACGAGGTTAGATGGCGCCAGTGGCAAGAAGGAATTGTGTCCCCCTTGCCTCCCTCTTCACGCCCCTGTCCCTTTAAAAGCAGAGTGCCTATCTACACACTGTATTTGCTGTTGGGGGCTTGTGAAAACAGAGTACTTGCACATTGCAATTTCTGTTGGGAGCCCATCTGAAAGCAGTGTAGGCTACTTGCACATTGCAGTTGCTGTTGGGGGCCCTTTGAAAGCAGAGTACTTTTCATGATCTAATTGGGAATGCATTTTATGAGTGGATAACAAATTTTTCACCAAAAATGAGGAAATTGTACGCGCAAAACAACTCGAATGGGCCCCTGAAACTGGGGCCGAGACAAGTGCCTCCCTCGCTAGTNCTTAAGCACACCACTGACCAAACCCGACCAGATGAGACATTGACCTTTATGGTCTACAGTGATTACGTCTTTTTAGTTCAACTGTAATCTCCAGTGCCTGACTGGGGCCCAGGCGTCGTGGGAGGCCCCATATGCGGATACAGAATCTTCAGGTAGGGGATGATCGATGACGTCGTTAGTGTTACTCGGATCATTAATATTCATGACGTAATCTTGTGACGTTACGTGAGTTAACTCAAGTGTAACACATCTTTTTGCTACAACATGACATTAGACAATACTGGCGTTTTGTGAAACTGTTGCAAAACCGGTCAGCAGATGCATTGCATCTTTTTTTTCTAATGAGCTTGAAAAAATCTTTTTGATTTTTGGAAAGGTTTCTGGACGATCCATCGTTTTCATCATCTCCTCTAAACCCCGATCCTCAATCAGCAATAAATTTTGTGACAGAAACCAAACGTTGCAGAAGCGATTTCCAATATTGTTTGTATTGACTGACATGTCAGGCTAGCTCCGTATCAATCTTTTCAAGTGATTTACATCTACGACTAAACATAATCGTGGTATCTACTGTACGTGTTTCATTGATTGCTCGTATCTTCTCAACTGCCCTGTAGCTGCGGGGGAAATTCGGGGGCAACGCCCTCTAAAAGTTTGTTTAACCCCAGAAAATCATTCTGTCTATGGTGGTTTTCGATATATCGTGTTTTTCGACGATGCTTCTTGACGTTCTTCTACTGGTGTTGCACCGCTGGTCAAACTAGGCCTGTTCGCATCATTACGTAGACATACGTCTGTCACAGCATGCTCCACTATTTCCTGTCCTCTTACAGGTTGCGCAGATTAGTCTTCGCTGGACTTCATCATCACTCCAGTATAGTAGTCTTGAATCTCTATTGACTTAGCTGCAAATTCTCTCAATTTTGCCTCTTTATTCTTTTTTGTGTTTTTTAGAACCACTTGGATAAGCTCTACGCCTGTCAAAGTGTCGATACCCCTTTCCACTGTCCATATTTCTTTATTAATAAGTTTGATAATAGGGTTGCCATATATTCATCAGCAAAAAGGAGCACTAACGACTATCGCTCAGTTGAGTGTGTCATCTGCACTTAAAAAATGAAATAACAAAAAGCCGTAAGTTTTCATATTTAAATAAGACGTGTGGTGTGGACGATGTTTCAGTCAAAACATTTAAAACAAAATCCTTATTACGTGTCCAATTCAGCCCATGAATGTTTTGCAGTTTACTTAAATGTCTTTAACATACGGTATTACCTTTACACTATGAGCCTGCTTGCATGTAAGATGTGCATAGTATTATACTGTGAGACTGCTTGCGCGAAAGATGTGTATAGAAAATTATAGTATTACCTTCATACTACATGAGCCAACTGGAATGAAAGATCTTTTTAATTTTTCGCCAACTTTAATAAACCAGAAAGTGTTATAAGTACAAAGGTATTTTTCTTTCAGGTTTGTGGTTACATCACAGAAAAACTACGTTCCACATTAGCGTAATGAGCTATAACATTGAGATAAAACTATCCAATTTTTAGCAATTCGCTGAAGCATTCAATGATATTGAAAGTTTCGAAATATTTTGCTCATCTTTCATGCTCCATCATTTTACAATGAACTGCATTTGTGTGATGTTCTTTATGCACGAACGCAAACAAGTTTTGGTATTGGTCAAACAGTGTAGCTTCATCATTAGAAACGTTTCACAAGCAGATACTATTCACATGTTGCAACATTTTCCCATTCAGTTGCTTGCAACAGACGAATTTAGTCAAAGCGTGTAAACTTAGCATAAAAGGGACACGTTTATCCAGATGTTCAAAACAAGATTTGTACAATACAGATACATTTGACATGAATAAATCAGGCGCAATCCTTGTTTTCCTCTCTGAATTTTTTTAGTGCTAATTTAATGTAATTTTACACTGTTGCGATCGGAAAGCCGGAGCGGCATGTGCGCAAAGCTTCGCACTGTGGCAGCAAGCAACACTGGAGATCACCTGACAACATCACTCTCGTCGTCACTAGTAGCAAGTACTATCAAACTGTTCACTAGCTTCACAAGCATTATTAGAGGTAACTCACCAAGATCACTCCATGGGGATCACTCTTTTACTGCTTGTTAGCGCCACATATATGTATCTAGTGTTCTTCTTCGCGCACATTCTCTTTGTAGTGAACCTGCATTCAGCCAAAAGCCAGCGGAGAGGTGGCAACAACACATACATCTGTTTCTCTCACTTGATTTGTTGCATTCACAGTGGTGCGAACCGATACAACCTCAATAATTGATCCTTTGTCTTCTCAATATTTTGAACTTGCTCATTGAAAACAGACACAAATGATTGCAAATGTCTAAATGTCTTAAACAGAGTTCGCTCGGAGAACATCACAAAAAAACGTTTCAGAATAAGAGTTGGCATGTCGATGGACAGGACATGAAGTACGAATGTGAAGCTGGGTACAGATGAAGCATTCTTGGCAAGCTTGGATAAAGCCTTAGCCACCTAGCTACACTATGAGAAAGATGTTTTGGTACTCAATATCCACAAATCCATAACAGCCTTTTCCTCGTTCTGTGCACACTGTGCAAATGCAACCACACGTAATGCACTCAGCTTCAAAATCATGTTGTCTTTTTCTGAAAAAGAGATACTTCTGACGTAGCTACGTCAGATGTATTCCTTTTTGAAACTGTGCACTACTGATTAGCTTTCAGAAACTACTGCGCTATGCTATCTACAATATATACAATAAACTTTTTCACAGTATCACGGCTCAACAAAGCTAAAACCCTTTAATGGAGTCAGCAGTTCACACACTAATGCCAAAGTCATTGAGATCCTAGAAAAGCAAATACCACTGTTACGTAACAATTATTGTGAAGGCATTCCCGCTTTTCCACCCGACAAATTTGCTCAACCAAAACCCAGCTTAATTTCACAACTAGAAGCCCTCCCATAACCTAATCTACGACACCAGCTCATATCTTGTTGCAATTGAGTACACACTGCTTACTTTATGTAAATACAATATAATATAGCCAATGGTGTAACTGAAAAGGAGGCAGAAAAAAAATCGCACCCCATGGCGAAATAAAATGAAAAACCGTTCCATCACTACACTTATATTTCTTTTATAGTGTTCGTTACGTTTTCAGTAGGTCGTTATTTTGTGTTTTTCGGAGTGTTTCCCGGTGATTTAGGGTTTCAGTATAGCCATCCACTTCTGGATTCACCATCATTTCTCAAGTCTTTCGGGAGTGTTAGCTAGTGGGCTCCATACAGGGCCAATGAGTCCCTTTCAGGAACATTTTAACATCTTTCAATGTCCTCGGAGGACGTTTCATTTTTTGAAAAAACAGGACATGTCCTCTAAAAAGAGGACGTATGGTTGCTTTTCTTGATAATGCTACTCGTATGCGACCTGGGCAAAACCGAATCGATTGAGACAGACGCAAAATCTCACAGTAACGAGTAGAGAAGTAAGCTGATGTGTTGTACGTATCAAGCTTTACCTTGGCCTTGCATTCACCAGATTTAGATACTTGACTAGCTTCAGGAAACCTGTAAGTGTGATAGTTATGTCGTCACAACAAATTATTCAAGAGATATCCTCCCATCTGGCTGGCCGATAACTAATGTAGGGCCACCCCCACAAATATACCTTCCTGGCTGGAAATGCCTAAGTGGCATACGTATGTCTCACTTCGCACATATGGCAAAACAAAGGAACATGGCGGGGGACCCCTTCCCTTCAATACAGCGCTGGAAATCTCTCTGAACAACTTCATTCGGTACAGCCAATGCCAGGTTGTGCAGCTGTTTCGGTTAATGTCCCTTTTGATAAATGCCTTCACAACAATCGTATCTACGTACATCGTTTTAGGTTTTTAGTTTAAGGATCAATGACTCTACCAAAATGAGATCAACAACTTTTGTGAGCTATTCCTGTTGAAATGGGTTTTTCTATGATTGCAAATGTTAAGGGCACTATTGAAGAAAGGAGACTTCTGCTAAGCCCAGGTTGCCTATTGGCTGGCTCTGATGCACTTTACCTGCAGTTCAAGCCTATAAAGTGTTGCCAGATGCTTGACAAAGAATATGGCAAGGGTTTTTCCATTTTATGGCAAAACATTAGCAACAAAATTTTTGACAATGGAAATGTCATGAGCAGTTACCTATTGATTTTTCGATACTTCTTGTGTTTTGTAATGCATGTTTTTCCATACCTTTTAATTTTTGACAATTGAACTTAAGTTCCACTGTAAACCACAGTACCAATAACCAGGTTTCAGGGAAAATGGAGGGTGATCATAAATACAGTATAGTTTACAACGATGAATGTTGAATTGCATTTTCTCTCTAAAGTTTAGTTACAAATTTGACAAATAATCCAAAACGGATAGTTCTGTCAATACTGACAATTGGTAGTTAAAAAATGGAAAATGTTTGGTAGTTTTAAGGATATTTTCACAAGCTGTGCCAAATTTTGAGATTTTTAGCAGCATTTGCTAAATTTGACACCGTCTACCAACCCTGCAAGAACGTCGTCTTCCGGCCAGACCCGTAGACACGAGGGATTCGTCGGAAGTGCCTCCTAATTTTTTGCGCCCGGAAAGATTTGTTTCAACTTATAATAAAATCAAATATCTTGATGCCCTGGAAATGTATTTTGCCCCCGAAAACTTTAAGACCTGGCTGCGGGCCTGTTTCCGATACCATTATATCATACAGAAACGAATCAGTTCTACTGAAACTGAGCAAAGTCACATTTGCAGAGTCCTTCACTTCACCTGTCAAAATGTAATGTTGATAACCCCACCTAAAGATTGGGCTACAACTGGTGGCACTTACTGAAAGCATCCCACGGAACATTAAAAGGTAGCATAAGACATGCCAACAAATGTTTGTCACCAATGCCAAGTCATGTAATGACGTGTCAGGTCATAAAGTGTCAGGTCAGGTCGTGTCAGGTCGTGTCAGGTCATGTAATGACGTTCCCTTTGGGTGTTGCTATGAATCGAACGATAGGAGAAAAAGTATAAGCTACAGGCATGACTATTCACCGTGATTTTTATGCAGGGCCTTCCTTATCACACTTTGAGTGGAGGGACGATATAAGCCTCGAACTGCCGGACCAGTAATTTTTGCTGGTCTGTGGTCAACGAATATTTGTCTAAGATGGGGAAATAGTTTTGGTTGAAGAGAAAGATGTAGGGACTGGGGGGTAATTACCACCTAAGTAAGAATATTGAAAAAGCATTGATTTCAAGACAAACACCGGGGTATTTTGCATATTGGATTTGACAGAGAATTGTGAGTAAACATTTTATGAATCACACCACAACTACATTTCCTTAGTATTAAGCTAGCTTACCAATCCAGGGCATCTAAACACAACAGCTGAAGAGTTGGAACCGTTTATGAATTTATTTAACAATGTTGAGGAAGAGTTGGAATTCATAACTACTTACAAAAACTAATTTTGCCACACCACAAAATAACAAATCGCCACCAGCCATAAGATTCTGCCCAGGTCCCAGAGCCTCCAGCTCTCCTTGTTGCGCTACTGGTGTGGTATCAACAGGATTTCCCAATCACAGGCAAATTTGTATTGAATGCATGATATAATGGCTTGCCAGCTTTTAGTAGGCTGTAGGTTAGGCCAAAAGGGAAATTAAAATTTGTTTAAGTGAAAACGATAACATCCAATGTCCCGCATGTCGTTGCGTCAGATATCAGTAATTGCAAGAATTCTTGGCTTTTATCAGATACCTGTTTTTCGATTCGATAAAGCAGAGGTTCTCAACCTGGGGTTCCTTCACCCTCAGGGTCCTATGAATGCGTTTTAGGTGGCCACGAAACTGACATGTTCATGTTGGAAGTTGACTGGCCTTGAGTTATTTGGTTTTGGTGACGGCAGTTGGTGGTAGGTCGAAACCTGAAACTTGTTTCTTTCCGGGACGGTAAGCTCATGCTAATCGAATTTTTTAGTAATTGAAAGAAATGTTGATAAAAGGAAGTGGTCCACAGATGCTTTTGGTGCAGAGGTTTGCAAAGACAAAAGGTTTGAGAACCACTGCTCTAACGGGTGCTGATAACATGGGCCTCGCAATTATTTCTTTCAAGGGGTGGGGAAAAAAGGATTTTCCAAGGATGGGCAAAATGAATATTTCCGACCTGGGAACAGTGGCGAAATTTCATTTTCTCGACTTGAAACCAAAACAATTTTTTTTCTACAGAAACAAATGCTAGTAAAATATCAAATTTCAAAATTGAAGGAGAAAGAGCGCTCCTACCACCCAGTTCTGGTGCAATGGCTGGTACACTAGGCGATGTGGCTTACGGCTTGAATGTGGTCAACGACGTATATGTCACCACACAATCTGACAATGTGTAAGAACAGTAGTTCAGAACAACTGTTCCAAAAGGAGCGTGCGGTTCCCAAGCACACTTTGTGCGGCCCACAGCAGTCTTTCAATAATACCTATGTTGTTGTGTGCAACCGAATTCGTTCTGCAATAAAACAAAACGTGTTAATTGACTTGTGTCAAAATTTAATGGTGTGCGGCTCTCTAACAAAGTTGTAACTGTGGATTTGGCTCCCTTCAGCGAAAAGATTGAGAACCACTGGGTAAGAAATTGTATACTTCTCCTTTTGCGTTGAGGAAGGTCAGACATACATATTGTAAATACGTAATATGTATACCTGACTCTCCCCAATGGTTTGCTTGCTGTACAACCTCACAAAGCATTGCACAAAGTTTAAGGCCGTTAACTGTAAGAGACGCACGCCTCTTCCTTCGTTTGAGCAAGTTCTTCTTTTATCCACTGCAAGCCCGCATTGATATCGGGGCAGGTGTTGAGCAGCCATTCGGTTGTCTCATCGTCCAGAACCGTCAGGCCGTGTAGTCCGTGGGAGGCCGATGGATTGGAGGACAACATGGTCGACGGTTTGTTCTGCGCCACACTCACAGGCTACAGAGGAGGTCATACC
>JGI24022J15233_10002815_pt1 | contig 16676 bp, 17 predicted proteins | sample Ectturendosymbi2_FD_15233 | JGI IMG/M metagenome (IMG submission 15233)
GTTCCATTGGTGATCCGCCTAGCGCGCCGCACGTATGTTGTTATTGTCAGATAAACTGATGAGTTGTTGTGCGACGGGTACAAATGAGTGTCTCGATTTGAGGCTCCCTGCGGTTGCACTCGATGGACAGGTGAGTGCTGAGTGGAGCAGATGTCCAGGCTCCAAGGCACGGCGTATCAGAGACAGTTTGGCTCCATTGCGACGAAGCTCAGCAGGTTGGATACCTGCGAGGATGGGAAGGTTGTCTACTGGTGTAGGACGCCGCCATCCAGCCACACTTCTTAAGGCGTCGTTGATGACAGGGTCAACAAGGCGGGTGTTAGCACTGCGACACCAGACAAGTGCGCAGTATTCGGCGGTTGAATGCACCAAGGCTAGGGTAGCTATTCGCAGAGTCGTTGCTCCAGCACCCTAACCGGAGCCAGCAAGCCGCCTCAGTAGTGCGACGCGTGATGTTAGCTTTTTGCAAAGTAACTCAAGGTGTCGGCGATACGTGAGCGACCTGTCCAACATTACCTCGAGGTATTTGGGCTCGGGGCAAAAGGGCAGGATTTAATTGTTGTAGTTGACTTTTACCTCACGTTTAGCTTCCTTGTTGTTAAGATGGAAAGCTGCCGACACCGTTTTTGTAGTGCTGAGCTTTAATTTCCAGGTCTGGAGGTGTTCGCCTATGTCTTCCATGTCCCTGCTCAGCAACCCTTTCACTGCCCGCCAGTCTCCATCAGCATGCATAATGGCTAGATCGTCAGCATATGCATACTTTCTGGAGACGGTGGCTGGCAGGACAGAGATATAGATGTTGAAGAGAAGGGGTGCATACACAGTCGTGCGAAAAATAGAAACGACCAGGGTTGGGAACTTGGCTTTTTTGCAGCCAAATCGTGAAATTTGTGAAAATTTGGCTGTTTCCATAAGTGCTTTGGCGGCAAATATTTTCTTTGGCCTGTTGGCCTTTTTTGGGTACTTTTGAGAATTAAGCTGTTTAATTTGTATTACCACTTTCCGGAATTTAAACACTCAAAATGTCTCCGTGTGCAATCGCGTAAGCACGCTTCCTTTCCTGACGGTCAAAATTATCCAGTTTAACATTGCAAACCCAGAGAATGGAGTTTTTTAATGGCGCATAAGGATCATTTCTATGAAATCAGTCGATCGACCTTCTAATCTGCAGTTTATTTCCTGAAAACCAGGTTTGGCCTTAAGCTCGAAGCTTTCGCTGTTTATGAAAGTTCGTCTGATAACCGCGCTGAGCAAGTATCTACTAACCCTGGAAAAGAGGATTTCAAGGTGACTGGCGTTTTGTCTTGGCGGGACAGGGAGATGGTCTCTAATCATTTGTAGCAGCTCGATTCAGCGGTGTAGTTCAAAAGGTACCGCCGGCACCCCTGGCAGTGGGAACACTGGAAATATTACAAACGAATAACACAAGACCATGACCTACGAGAGGGGGCCCGATAAGTACAGGGGCCCGGGAAGATGAAAGTAGCCTACGCACTCTAAGTTTTTCTGTAACCAACCCCAAATTTACTAGTGTATATGCTAGTTTCCAGTATCACGAAGTAGTTCGGTCTCTCAAAAGGTCTTAACAATCACCAAGGTGAAACCTCAAACAAACATGTGTCTAATGGCAGTCATTAGGATGCCCACACAATTTATGATTTAACATTGGTTTACTCGTTCAAGTGTATTTTTAACTTGGGGCCCCGCGCTGTTAATATGTTACAGGCCCTGCACCAGTTTAATCCAGCACTGGAGAAACCCAAATGCTAGGGGGCCCAATATTGGTCTTCGTACGCCCTGGTAAAATTTCTCCCAAAGGCCCTGCACAATACTTGCGTACACAAGTGCCCTTATGTGCATTCCAGGCAAGAAAAATTCAGATTTTAAAAACGAATGACCGCCACCAACGGGGGAATGGATTGCTGAGCCCCTAATTTGCGATTTGTTCCACCTGCTGGAAATGAGTATGACCTTTTCATTTTTTCGGCCTTTAACTAATAGTGCCCCCATTTGGTTTTTGTTGGTCCCCATCCACCAAATCCTGGCGACACGTCTGATTGAATATTTTTCAGAGGCTCTGCGGGCAAGCGTAGTAATCCACTCTGATTCAATCGATTAATAACAATCAGCCGATGGCAATATATCAGTAATGGAAACCTACATACCTGATGATAGTTATGGTTAGCGCCATTTAAAGTTACAAAAAGTCATATTTTCCATGTTATAAGTCATAAAGCCATATTGTGCATATTTTTAAACTAATTCAATAAGGGAACCATTAAAACAATCTTAAAATATCAGATGAAACTAGTATATGGCTAGGTGTAAGTTGCATCCTGCAAATTGAACCTTTGGGCCCCCTGCGGATGCTGGCAAAGACGTAGGTGAACCAAGTTATTTGGATGAAATGTAATGCATTGCCTAAAAATGAATGTTCTTGCTGCCCCAAAGAAATAAACCAATGTCCATCATGCATGTTTTCAATTTGCTTCAAACCAAAATATGTTTTATTCATGTTTTGAGCTTCTTATTTTAGTGAGGCTTCAACAAACCATGGACTATCATCTCTTATGCCTGTTTTCGCTGGTAATGCTTCTTTGTACAGTAGTTGTATGTTCTAGCTCGGCCATTTTTGTTTGGTCATATAAAGTTATATTTTCTGAAAAAGAAATTCATACTATTAAGTTTTTTAGGTCATAACAAACAGCCCTAGTTATGGCCCTCTCTCAAAGTTTTCTAGCTTCGTTTGTCACTATAATCATATCTTTTTGTGTGGAAATCAGCACGAAATGCTATAATGTCTGCATGAGTGTGGTAAATAGAATGCATCTTTGATAAACTTAATGCATTTTCTGACGAAGGTACGACTTCCTTCATTTAGCCTGGGTTTTAGCCCTTGAGGCAGTTGGTGACAATTCAGTTTTGTTGATAGTAGCTGTGATTTAGAATCAACAATGATCACACTGAAAACCAATGAGCACGAAGCGTTTGGACGTTACGTGTCAGAGCGCGTTTGCTGCAGAATGATACGGTTAACAGACACTCGTTATTATCTAAGCTACCTTTAGCGTAAACAAGCCGCACGCATCCAGCTCGGCCAAGCATTTTCTTTCTGCTGAAGTAGTGAAGAATACTTTGATCGCCAAGTCTCCGAAAAACCATTGCGTATATATTTGAGTCCTACCCGTGAGTGATGGTTCGATACTGCATTTTTTCATTTTCATACAGCTTCAAAAAGCTTATTTTTCATAACAGAATACGGGACCAACAGGATAGGAGTAACAGCCATTACAACCGCAGCACCGCAACCGAACGTTGCTGGCATCTACGTGCTCATGTCGTCGACTGGTCGGATCCCGCCGCGTTCCAAACAAAACCTTGATATTGTGTGCAAGTAAGTGAAGCCTGAAAAGACTTGATGAAGACGAACAATACTCCTGACCTGAAGATAGCCATTGGGATCGTTACATCGAGTTTTTCAAAGGGTTACCGCTCCTAACTGACCCCCAAGTTTTAGCATGCATGCCAATGCTGACATCAATAGCATTAATCAGTTGTTCAATAGCATTCTTCTCACCATGTCGCGATCTTTCGGAGGCGGCGGCGACGGTTCTAACTTTCTGGTCTCCGAATGGAGGCGTGGGTTCGAATCCCACTTCTGAGGTTGTTCGATTTTCACGAAATACACTTCTTTCGTCGCTTTTCGCAGAATCAAGAAGTACTGGAGCCAAAAGAATAGAAAATCGAAAGGCTGGGTCAACACATATGCTTTGTGCACTAAAATTTTTCTGTTACGAAAATCAGCTGTATCTTAAAAATGATTGTGTAAAGCCGTGGGGGTTGAGAAGGTGAATTACGTGCAGAAAAAAGTTGCCGTACAATGTTCGATGCAGCCTTTTGAGAAAATGAATAAATTCTCCTATTGTATTTGCAGATATAAGGATAAAACCGTCATGCATCCATTCGCATTCCGAACCCACACCCACTCGCTCGGTGTCAGGGTCCTGGGTTACCGGGTTCGCAACGGAACTTGGACATTGCTTGGAGAAAAAAGTCCTCAAATTCCACAAGCTTTCTACCCAGTGAAGGACAAAAATATGACACTGAAAAAGGGAGACTGGCTGGTGAGATTCAGTTGTCCTTGCCCTTGTTTTCAGTTTTAAACTCTGAAACGTAAAACTGCCACTCACGATAGTTTAGTATTTTGTGCTGATGATCTTACTATAAGCCAATAGATCGTTTATTGATTTAATACGATTTGGTTCTCTCTTTGAAAATCTATCAAAAAGTACGTTTGACAGGAAAACTAACAGATATTGAATTTTAGGAAGAAAAACAGGAATTTTAGGAAGAAAAACAAGAATTTTAGGAAGAAAAATTTTAGGAAGAAAAACAAGAATGCGAAATTGGATTTATTCATCATTTAACGCAACACATGAAGTCTGGTAGGAGATTCAGCTTTTGCTGAGACAAAAGTGTACTAATGGACCACTTGATCTTTGATAAGCAGAAGCCATATAGCCAAGCTATATTCAGATTTTATTTGAAGCAATAAGCAAGCGCTTTGAAAATATCTAATAACTTTACCAATTTCATTGCTATTGTATTAAAACCTGAAAAGTAAATAGTTTCTATGGAAAGAAATCCTCTCGCAGCAAAGAACCAAGCACCATACGGTGTTGGCAGGTATATATTTTGCCTGCCGGTTCTTAACAGGCGTCTTCAGCACTTATTGTAATAGAAGTAATGAGCAAACATTTGTGAAATTTTTCTTAAAATTTTGCGAGAGACATAAAAAGATTGACTGAATTCGAGATGCACAAAAACGGGCAATAGTTTATGAAAACATTGATTAGAATTATTTGCTACCGAGAACGAATACGCAAATTTTTTTGGATTTTTTCTTAAAATTTTTTGAAAGATATAAAGTAGGTTTAATTCAAGATGCACAAAAACAGGCAATATTTTATGAAAACATTGATCATATTTATTAGCTACCGAGAGCTGAAAAACTTTATAAAGTAATTGCTTTATCACTACAGGCAGCGCGTTGTGAGATGGTGAGCCACCGCGACAAAGTGACGCATGTAGGAGACAAATACACAGACGAAATGTGTCGCTACTACCTCATGTACTGGACACCACGAAGCTCGATGCATGGGAGCTTACGAACCAAAGATTGCGATAATGGAGATCCGTCGATCCACTGGAGTAATTACTTCGCAACTGTTCCTTGATAGCGCTTATCATCACTTCAGTTGAATCAATAAATTGATGGCAAAAGCAAAAATGACTCTTGAACTTGTTGTCATGGTGGCCTTCCTGCTAATCCACAGCTTATGTTATCTTCGCTTCGGAGCTTGCACTTTGTTGAGCAGCTTCTATCAAAGCTAAGAGAACTGAGAAAAAATTAAGGTGGCAATTTAAGCGTTTTCTCTTTTAAAATGAAATAGGAGAAAATATGCAGCTTTAGAGCACTTGATTGGCCATCTAGCGTTAGTGGTTGGCAAGTCATGGCCAAAAAATCGATAATTAATTACTGTAATTAATCCGCTATGCGATTTATCAATTAATTATGTTTTAGACCATAACTTGTGAATCTCAACCAATTTTGATAGGGTCATGTTCGCACAAGAGATGCGAGTTAACGCATCTAGCCCAACGTTCAGCTTTCCAGGTCGATACCACGTGGAGTAACAATACTCGGCCAAATCGAACCACGAGAACAAGATTTTGCTATTTTTTACCTTAGTCCGTTTGCGCGGGTCCACAGCATAAAAGCAACTGAACGTTGATCGGTGATCAAGGTGCAATGCTGCCGTTTGAGAAAATGTGACCACTTACCGCCTCGATGATTAACAAGGTTTATTTCTCTTCTGCCGGATAGTTGAGCTCACTTCCCTGTAAAAATCGTGACATGTACGCTACCGGCCTATCATCTTGATTCAGAGTTGCGGACACCGCCACTGCTGAGACATCGCACTCGACTACCAAGGACGTGGAATTGTCAATAGCGCGTAAGCTGACGCGTTCAGTATATGTTCGTAATGTTCCTTATTTCCGCTTCGCCCAGCGGAAAACCTTGTACTTTCCGAAGTCGATAAACACGGTCAGTGAAGTTAGGAACAGACAAACAATACCTCGCAGAACGTTAGTGAAATGCGTAAGACCGATTACGTACGGGAGGTGAGAGGCACAGCCAAGGCCCAAACTCTAGGTCAGTGGTTCCCAACCTTTTCCTGATCGCTTACCACTTGGAGTACCATTTGGGGTCCAGTACAGTGTACCACCTTGTTCCAGGAAAACTTATTCAACCAAACACCATTGGATCAAGCGTTTAGAAAACTAGACTCGACACAAAAACGACATGTACAAAATGGCGGTCAGAAACATAATTGCTATTGTTAAAAAACAATAGAAAACGTACACAGAAATGCAAGAATTTATAAACAGAACCCGGTAATTAACAGCAAAATCTGTGAATGCAATTTTTTGTGAAGGAAAACAGAAGACAGGCCTACCCGCGTATTACCTTGAAGGCCTTCGTACCACAACCACTACTCTAGGGAGCGTTTTTAAAATTCAGTGCTGATCGCCGTGACGAGAATAAACGACATAGTTAATTCACTGGGTGGTTTATCAAAGCACTTTAAAGGAGCAACGCAAAAGTGCACAAGAAAGATTTTACACGCGGGAACGCCATGCTTTGAATATTAATTTTTGCGTCTAAGTTTGTGAAACCATCTATCCACGTCGGTATCCGTAGAGTGAAAAAAACAACCGGGTCTTTCCACAAAAGTAACAGTGTATGCTTCATGCAAAGGTTGTTTATTTATTATGCAACGGCTCGTTGAATAGTACCGCGATAAGGCCATTTGGTCGTTGCCGTCTTTGATATCAGCTGAGGTTTGTCCCCATTACTGCGGTGCGATGAACATCTCGTAGAAAATATATTGGTAGTTTGGCCAACATCCTGTTCATGGCATATTACACAAGCCGCAACACAATTACTATTGCTAGCGAAGGCAAAATTTTGATTCAGTGGGAAAGTTTTATTTTTGTCGATGGTTGTGAAACGCGTGTTACCATGGATTTATTATCTTTTCCATGGCAACAACAAAGCATTTTCAACAGTGTCGTAAAAATAGGGATTTCGTTAAGAGTTGAATTGTTGACAGGAACAGGATCAGCAAATTTTGTCATGCAAAGCCTTGGAAAGAAGAATTTCTGTCAAAATTTCTTGACACAATATATTGAACGATTTACAAACAATTAATGACTGTTTGCTTATAAACAACAATGATATTTAAAATGTAAGACTAAACAAAATTAGGGCTTGTATTTTCAGGAGCTTTTGTTCTTGCAGAGCACTTGCAAGCATCTTTACAGAAACTTTATTTATTGGACATGGGATGCTTACATTTTGTTACACGTAACGGAATGAGTTTGATTTTTTTATTAGTTATAATCCGTTTATAGACCTAGTTGAGTTATTATTAAATAGTCGCAACGAAACAGGGATTACCTGAGTCAGTGAGTGAGAATGTACCGGTAAGAGACGATTCGTTTAATTTCCTTACAGGGACGTGTCGAGGTTTGTGAGGTCATTTACCAAGAGCTAAGTGGTATTCACGTCATTGCAAAAAACTGATCCACTTCACATGATGGTATCAAAATTAGACATAACAAAAGAAAACTTGACCAGCAAAGTCAACCACCGTTGTAGAGTCAAACAACCTGGAGGAAGCACTAAAATTTGGAAACACTCCCGATTCTCTGGATTTTCATGGTTGAAACTCTGCATGGATGAGCAAAGATAAATCCACAAGTTGCAGGAAAATGTTCTTAGTTTGGAAATTGTGACGACAGGTTTAGAGGTATCAAAAACTAGAAAGTAATAGGTAACTTCAGTAAATTTCATATGTTGTCACCCTTTACTTTTTTGATAATAACCAGCATAATAAAGCAAAGGTCAAAAGCCAGCTAAAAGTAGAAGCGGTATCAGAATATATTGTGAGATATGTCATGAACTTTAGGTAAGTTAAAGTTTGAATCTTGTTAGTTTCTATCCACATCCAACCAAACACCAACAAGCAACATTGTTCGTGCATAATGCAGCAACTTGCATTAAACGGTCACTACAAAACCAGCCCAGCAATCAACTTCCCGTTCATTAGCCTTAAAATCTGAGTTGATGAAAACTTTCCAACATTCCATTTAGAATAATACTTTAATCGCTTGCGTCGCCGACGAATTGAATTTCGTATTCCCTTCGTATCGCGATGTACGTTTTGATGTCACCTTTGGACGTACACAATATCAGTTACTGCGCAGTTGCTGGAAAGATGCGCTCTTTATGTCAAGACATTCAAAGCATTTGGTTTTCATGCAACCGCATGATTTGGCAGAACTCTGACAAACACAACACTGAAAACATTCCAGCACTTTCAACAACGCACTTGGGAAGAAAATTGGCACCTTTATCAAGGATAGTAAAGAGACTCAAAATTTTGGACATAAAAGTGAAACTCATTTGCTTCAAAAATGTTGGGCAGAAATGAAGTTAGTTCTCTCCTAACCACTTTCTGATTCATATATCTTGATACTGCAGAGAAGATCTGACTAAAGCAGAGCAAACAGGACTATTTATATCTGCACATTGTGCGTACTGCGTACTGGCGTGGATTGGTTTAAAATCTACGTCATGAAAACCGTCCGAGAACAAGGAAATCATGCGCTTAGTTTTTCGTTCAAGACGATTGCTTCCTGAAATGCATCTCAACCTTCTTTCATACTTAGCCGTATGCTTCACCACTATAGGGGCAGTTTGCGCAGGGGAGATGCCGGGAACAGTCTCATCAACTTTTTACCAGCAGGAAATTGAAACCACTGAAGCTCAGTTTTGTGTTCGGGTTGTAACACCTCAACCGATTGTGTCAGGTAGGGGTGAGGAATTAATTTAGCTCGGGGACCATACATTGAGAATGCCATGTTTAGCGGAGGGTCGTACCTTCTAATGGAAATAAAAGCAAGTCTCCGTTCAAGTTAGCCTCAGCGCTAACATTTACTGTGCTAAGTTGGCGAAAATTTCAGATTTGAATATTTTTCCTGAATGCTTCCGGGGGCCGCCCAGCCTTGGTGTAATGAGGTGATTGTGTGCTTGACTGAATAAGATGAGTGGGTCAGTTTTCAGGTTGCCACAATCCGGGAACAGGACAGATTTTTCTTACTTTCGTATACGTTAAAGAACCAAAATGTTAGTGAGTAAACACTCAAGCAAATTAAGTCCTAAATGTTAGCGAATAAAACACTAAATGTTAGCGAATAAAGCGCTCGTGACGTTTCTCAGCGATTATAGGAAAGCCACATCCGAATGCAATGAAATTATAGCCCGACACATGTCAGCTAATACGCTCGAGGCTTGTTTCCAACGTTTAAAAAATACGAACAACAATGCATGGCTTCAATATATTCATGAAAAATTAAACAGTTTACACACCGCGCTTAACCACAGCCAAACCTGGTCGCGCTGCCGTTGCCGTGCAATCCGCACGTAGCTTTCCCTTTTATACAGACGACTGTTTCTGTGGTTGGTTTATAGGTTGGTGAGTGATGTGAGTCACTTGGTCGGGTCGTTTTTTGAAACTTCAAAAGATTGCCCTTCGGGTTTCTCTATTGCTGTTGTAGAATGCAGATTGTCAGGCAAAGTCTCCTAGTTCTGTGATGTCATCATCATGGATAGCTGGGAAAAGACTCAGCACCAACGTGCTCACCAAGGTTTACCACAGCCAGAGGTGTACGCCACCTAAAAGGACATCAGGTGTGCAGCTTGTGGAAAAGCTGCCTAATACAAATCAGAAAGAAGATGTCGGGAATTTTGCAGAAAAACACGGTGCTTACCCAAGTGCATGAAGACTTTCCAGGAAAAAGCTTTCAAATCCAATTTGTCAAACTGAGGTTTCTTGCGAACGCAGACGTTGTCACTGCTGCTACTTGTTGAGACCAGGGATATCTAAAAACTCCTAGATATCCCTAGTTGAGACACTTTTTCCGCGGTACGATTCCTGCGGTTACTGTATATTTGCACGTTCATTCATTTTTGAAATAGTCAACTATCCAAGGTCGAGCCAAGAAAAGGTTTTGTTCTTGCTGTTGTTGCAACCTCTCCGGTGGTGTTGCGTTGATTGTGTGATTCACCACGAACGGAATGTTCGCGAAGAACAAAAATATATGTATGTGGCACGAACAAGTAATAATAGAGTGATCTCGTCGGGTGATCTATATTGTTGCTTGCTGCCACGGTGCGAAGCTCTGCACACATGCCTCTCGGGATTTCCGATCGCAATACTGTCAGGGAACAAAAGAAGTTTTCATTGAAGCAGTTTTCAGGACCGGATAAACTTTTCCTTAAGTTAATTTTTGCAAATGTATACCATCCCACTGAAATCGATTTGGTGTCAAAGGTACCGCATTAGCCGCATTTGATGATACAATTGAAAAAATATTCCGACGTGGCGCGTTTCACCAGGAAAAATAGACGCTTTGATGTCAGAAGCTGTCATCGCACCGATAGCACAGGGCGACCTTCATAACGCTTTCAACCGGAACGCTTGTATTTTCAATAGCTGAAGAAAAGTACAAGCTTTACTTCTATTTCAGTTCTTTTTACTGTACCTAGAACAAAGTCTTTATGGCAGTTCAAGGCAGTATTTAGAGTAATAGAATTATGCTGAACCTGAAGGTTTGAAGCGCATTTTGACCTTAACCTTCCTGTTGATTTGGTAGATTGCATTATGTTTTTTGTTAAGCATTTATCTTGCTGCTTGTGGATCACTGCGCTCTCCACGTCCATATCCCGTGCGTACCACACCGACAACAAGTTTGGTTTGGAAGTAAGATCGGATGAGCCATATGTGCGCAACAATCTGTTAGACCTTGTTGAAGATTTGGAAGATTATGAGAGTTACGACGATTTTGATTCGCAGCCTTTTACATCATCCGTGAGAAGTTATGAAGAGAGTAGAAAAACTCACAACGTTGAAGAATGTAAGCAATGTATGAATTAAGGTCAGTTATAACTGGGTTCTTACGACCTTTCTTCAGTCCCGTCGCCAAGGGGGCTTTGGTGAGCTTATCCCTCCCAAACAAAGCTCCAAACTTCCCCAAATTGAAATATGAAACACTATAAGTTAGTGGAATTTTTATCAAATTTGAATGTCAAGCCCCCCCTACACGAACGTAAATCCCCCCTGCACAAATGTAAAGTCCCCCTATTGACGAGTTTCTGGCGACGGTTCTGCCTTTGTTTGACAAACGAAGGTCTTTCACACAACACAATCATATATAAGCAAGTGATGTTTGCGACTAAGCTCCTGTTTGGCAAAGAACGTATAAAACTTTGTGAGCTGCTGAAGCAGAATTTTTGTCTCTTACAGTCTTTCTTTTAACCGTTTTGGGCAAAATGGGGTTCGTTCTGAACAGTTAAATAAACTTGCGCAAAGTGTTAGGATGGTTAATATCGCTTACTCGTTAAATAACAGTCGCATTGCGAAGTATCACTTGCATCGCTGATATTAAAAATTTATCACCAACATACATGACAGTGACAGATGAAAGAGGCAGTTCGGGCAACTGCACCTCCCAAATGTCTGTGGCCTCTGCCCCCCTTTGATACAAATGCGCATCTTCTTGCTGTTTATCGAAGCAGAAACATAGATTTGAAACACACTCTCTAAAGTCTAAACCAGTGCCCCTCAAACTTTCATGAGCCATGGCCCCCTTCTAAGTTTAACTGGCGAGTACTTAATATATCTTGACACTTGAGTTATGCAATATCAAGGCAAAGCTACCTAGTGAAGGCCTCTGCTCGTGGCCCCCAGAAAACCGCTCTGTGGCCCCCAATGGGGGCCGAGGGCCCCGTTTGAGAAACCCTTTGCTTAGACTCTAAACAATGCTTTATACTTCGATGAACCGCAGTATTTACGAGCCGGGTAAAGCATGGTGGGCCTCTGTAGCCGAACAGTATCAACAATAATATTCTTGCGTAATAACACTGTTCTTTCTTCATTTCTTGTGCGCGTGGCAACTGCCCAGCCTTTTTCGGGTATTCACAAACGCAGGCCCTTTATTCACAAGCACGGTTCCCGATCTGCTGAGTGTCTGTGCAAAACTGGCTTGTTTTTTCTTTTTGTATTATTTTTCATCTACGCACAGTACGTTTCAGCAAAAACACCATTTACAAGACTTGAAGATTTCATTGAAAAACTGTACCCGGTGCCAGAGCAAGACTCTGTCAACACGCACACGTCACTCCCCGAAATGTACGTATACGAAAATCATTTTTGTCTCTCATGTCTGAAAGCGGAGGTGTTGCATGCGCTTCGCAAAAAACGTTGCAACAAATTACAAGCGTTCGCATTCGAGGCACTCGCTCAGTGGATCTCAACCTTTCGTGGTTTGTGGCCCCCTTTCTAAAGTCTGTCAACACTTGTGGCCCCCTGCTCATCAATAGGGTTTTGCAATATCACGGCAGAGCTACTTAGTAAAGGCCTGTGCTCGTGGCCCCCGAGGAACCGCTCCGTGGCCCCTAAAGGGGACCGACGGCCCCGGTTGGGAAACCCTGCACAAGCTGAACGTGCTCTGCAAAAAATCTAACTTTTTTCTACTGCGAGCTTCAGCAAAGCACAGTAGCACGAATTTTAAAATTTTGTGAGACGCGCAATCTCCGACCTTCTCTTTAAGAGAAGTCCGTTCAACCAACACTTTGATATTCATGTTTCTATCGAAGCAATATCATTCATTAGATTCTTACGCACTTCTTCTAAATTAAACTCAAGCTGCGTTTAAAGGACGTGTTTGGTAAAAAAAGTACCGCTTGCTGTGGCCAGTGCGTGGTACAGAGTGTTCCAAAAATTTTGTTATTGATTTGCAATCTAATAAATTTGACCAATTTTTCCAATGATCTCAAATTTTAACAGCATGTGTAAGAATATGTTGAAACTATATTTTTTATGTTTCACAGTTTATGTTCTCAAGTATGGAATTAGCAATCAGTTTAATTGAAAAATGTTTTGTTTGTGCGAGTATACGCGTGGACATAATCGAACACGACTGCACGGCGTTTATCTGTAAAAGAATTTTGTAAAAAAGCGCCAGCTGCAGCACAGATGCAGAAATGGCACAAAATTCAAAGGTGAAGTTTGTTTGTGTAGGGACAAAGGATATGGACGGCCACCTGTATCGGAACAGATGGTTAAAAATGTTTGGAAAGCAACATACCTTCAGAAGAGTATATGCTCAACACTCAAAAGCACTTAATGTTAGCAAATAAAGTCTGGTCAGCAAATAATGACAAAGACTATTGAAGCGAATGCAAAATGTTAGCAAATAAAGACTATTGAAGCGAATGCAATTTTTATACCTTTAAAAACAAAGGCATAAAACATAAAACGTAATATTTTACTTTGTTCTTCCACACGATGTTAAAATTTAACATCGTTTGAAAAACAGTTGGTCAATTTCATAGAGAGCAGACAGATAAAAAAATATTTGAAAGACCACGTGTTTCGCTGACGACAAAACCAGTTCTTTTCAAAACGTCCAACATGACTTCACTTCAGTCTTTAAACCGCTAGTGTTTCGAATACGACTTTGCAAGATTTCCAAATTTTCTTTTATTATTAATGACTTAAAACTTAGTATTGATTCATTTTTCCATGTTTGTTCAAGGTTTGATCATTGGTTGAAGATTGTGTCTGCTGGACAGCAATCCATCCGATAACATTTAAGCGTTAATTGTGCCATTCATTCACGTTTCGTGTGTTGTTATACTGTTTCAGGTCTTCCACTGGACAAACCTATCGTTTGAACGTATACATGCCTTCAATCACAGTCCCACACGTGAGTAGCGAGCGATGCATTATGTACGCAGTCGTAAGCGACGTTTTTGGTCATTTCTAGAAAAGACAAATATAGTAAAGCAAACTGCAACTTTCTTTTGCAAAGCATTCTATGGGATTGATTATAAAAGTTTGGGCATTTTTTAATTTTCGTTATCATATAAGTTTCGTTCCATGGCCGTCGATCCGCTGAGCGACTTCAGTCGCATCACAGCTTTGTCAATGCCGTCCACATGTCTATTATTGAGCAACAAGTGGTTAAGCAATTGGCAACGGCGGCAGTTTTCCACGACCCGTAAACGACCTGGAAACGAAGATCTGTGACTACTTAAAACTGTCTTTCAAACTTCTGATCACGGTTTCAAACTTTGCTATGTTCATGTCGTTCTCGGGGAGCGGCTGAATCGGAAAGAATGGAAAAAAGTTCGAAAAAATTCGCAGAAAAATGAAGTTTGATTCGAAAATTGAAATCGAATACTTTTGATTATTTGGGTCGATGCAGTTTTTCTTAACACAAGTCTCTCTCATCAGAAAGATTTCGCAAAAAAGTTGGTTCGGCTTGTCGAAATTATTAGAGTGCTTTTACAGGCTTGTCTCTTTCTTGCCACAGGATGATACCTACGTTTGCTCAACGGTCGCCTTGTCAAAATATAAAGTCAGGAAGACCCTGTTTATCAGTAAGTGCAAAAGTCAATATTCAACTGAAGAAGATCCGCAAATGTCTATCGAATCAGCATGCTGTAAAGTTTTTTGTCTATGTGATCACAGAAAATCGTGGCTTTTTTTTGTTAACAAACCAAAGCTAATCGTAATATTTTAGTTTGGCTAAGCTTTACACTTATAAAATCGTAGGTGGATTAACCACTTTCCACAAAGATAAGCATTTTGTTTTTCCTCGCTTGCAGCTGGTTACATACCGCACGCCATTCAAAGCGTTGCACATCATATGCTCTTCTATGGATGCTCCACTCCTGGGTCGACCACTCACGCTGCGTGGTGAGAACTTTAATGGTGTCTGTATTTCTAGACATCATCAGCAATAAGCAACTTTCTCTTTGCATTCAAGGTTGAAAGTAACGAATTCTTATTCTATTTTTTGAAGTATAAAACGCAGTCACCACGTGCATTTCCCCTTTTGGTGATAGTTGTTGTATGGTATGAAGTCTGAAGCGAAGCACGTTACCGTAAATTTGAGGCTTGCAAGCAAAAATTAACAGTCAAAACGTGACATTACCACTTCTTACCTGTAGAAAGAGCTGCTGCGCAAACACCATCGTTCCAGGAACCTCAAATATGCGTTTGTGCTCAGATTGCGTCAAGCATTTGCATCTCTTGAAAAGTTATTTTTATTGATGCCTGAACAAAATATTTTCAAATTTTTGTAAGTTATTTTGTAGTTTAGAAATTGTCTTAATTTCAGCCAGGCTTGATAAAACTCTTATGCAATTATTCAGGTAAGATAACGGAAAAATGATCAGTGGGTGTGTTATAATCATGTGTGAAGGGCTTGATCGCCCAACAATGAAAATACTGTAACAAGCAGTACAGCAAGGAAAAAGCGGGTTTGCAAGAATGAGTCCGGCGACATAAAACGTGTTTTGGAATTGAGAAATGATGCTGCTGGTGACATTACAATCTTCCTCACAAAAGCAAAGAGACTAAGAGTTGGCCATTGTCAGTGGAGCCACTACCAATGCTTAAGCATTTTCTGACAGAGACGCAAACGCATTAAAATCTAACAACCAGCTTGAGAAGCGGCAAACAGGATCGATGAAAACAACTCTCTAAACCACTTTATAGGAGATTGCAAAATCAGAATATGACATTGATAGCTTTTTTTTAAAAAATATGTTTCTTTAAATAACAATTAAAAGCTCTAGCTTTGCTGCAACCTTTCGAGGAATCAACCGACAGTTCTACTTTCTTCACTTGGCGATGATTCAAACTTGCACGTATCTGTTTTCAAGATACGTGCAAGCTTGAGTCATGGCAATCATTAATCAAGTGCATTGCATCATCAATCAAGCATAAGTTTGAATCATCGCAATTCTGAACAACCGGTCGACCTTGTTGCCCTCGAATGTCCAATCCATCGATCTCCCCATGGACTGCACGACCTGGCGGTTCGAGATGATAAAACAATTGAATGGCTGCTCAACACGTTCCCCAAGATCTTGTGCGGCCAAGCAGGGGATTGAAAGAACTGGCTCAAACGAAGAAGAAGATCGCATTTCTGTTTGAATAAGATTTGAGGAGTGAGAGTGCGTAGTGTTACTTGAAATCGATTTCCTATTCAAAACGTTTGCAGATTGATTAACTTGTAACACCCCTGTGGAGACTTAATTCCCATAAAAGGCACTAATGATCAATGTTTGTTTTAATCTTAAACAAACGAGGCCAGCAGATCAACGAAATAACTCCAAGGAATAGTGCTTTGGCTTGCCTTGACGTATGCCCATGGGCGTTTTACGAGGGTTCAGATAGTGGTTCGGGCATCCTGGTGCAACATGATGAGGGGAGCGCCAATGCGCTTTTGAATCAAAGAATGAGAAAACGAACCCCACAGCCGAAAATACACTTCAAACGTTTTTTCTTTCTTTTGTTTCGTATGAGCAGCGACCCTCAAGTGATCCCCACAAGTGGGCCCAACTAACAAACACCCGCTGGACCTGGAGACCCTAAGTCATGAAGGGAGTTTGGCAAGCCCGTAACCAGCTTGGGACACCAGGGGAGCAACGAGTTTTGTGAGAGTGGCCTAAATTTTTTGAAATATGTTCA
>JGI24022J15233_10002816_pt1 | contig 16674 bp, 13 predicted proteins | sample Ectturendosymbi2_FD_15233 | JGI IMG/M metagenome (IMG submission 15233)
AGACCAGGTCACCCTGCTGACACAGGACATCGAGGATAGCTTTTCAGCTAAGAAGACCGGAGCTGTGTTTGTCGATCTCACAGCAGCCTACGACAATGCATGGCATCGTGGCCTGACCTGCAAGCTGCTGCGATTGTTACCTGACAGGGGAATGGTCCACATGGTCATGGAGCTGGTTGGCAATCACAGCTTCACCTTCACCACCGGTAACAACAAACGGAGCAGGTTACGACGCTTCAATAACGGCCTGGCACTCCTTCTCAACATCTACATCTCTGTTTAGCCAACCACCGTCTCCCGAAAGTATGCATATGACGACCTAGCAGTCATGCATGCTGATAGAGACTGGAAGGTAGTGGAAAGGGTGCTGGGAAAGGACATGTCAACCGTAGATGAATACCTCTGGACCTGGACGCCAAAGTTCAGCACTACAAAAACGGTGTCGGCAGTCTTCCATCTCAACAACAAAACCCTGCCCTTCTGCTCCGAACCCAAATACCTCGGAGTAACGTTGGACAGGTCGCTCACGTATAGTTGACACCTCGAGTCACTTCGCAAATAGTTGACATCACGCGTCGCAATCTTTGCGGGGGCTTGCTGGCTCTGGTGCTGGAACAGCAACGCTGTGTATAGCCACCCTAGCCCTGGTTCACTCAACCGCAGAGTACTGCGCTCCTGTCTGGTGCCACAGTGCTAATACCCGCCTCACTGATCTTGCCATCAACGACGCCTTGTGAACTGTGACTGGATACCTGCGTTCTACACCAGCGGACAACCTCCCATCCTCGCAGGTATCCAACCCGCTGAGCTTCGTCGCATTGGAGCCACACTGTCTCCAGCACGTCGTGCCGTGGAGCCTGGACACCCGCTCCACTCAGCGCTCACCTGTCCCGGAGTGCAAATGCACGGCGCCTCAAATCGAAACACCCATTTGTGCTCGCCGCACAACAGCTCATCAGAAGTGCGACGCTTTGGGCGGATCACCAATGGAAGGCGGAATGGTTGGACAACACTACGAAACTCCGACTTTCATCCCTGGCATCAGCACCCACCCTCTTGGAATGACCCTTCCGAGAGCAGCGTGGGTCCGGCTCAACCGCCTCCGCACCGGTGTTGGACGTTTCCGCTCCTGCTTGAGCAAACATGAGTGTGGCGCAGAAGAACAAACCGTCGACCATGTTGTCCTCCAATGTTCAATCCATCGACCTCTGCACGGCTTGACGGTTCTGGACGATGGGACAATCATGTAACGGCTGCTCAACACCTGTTCCGAGATCTAGTGTGGCCAAGCGGTGGTCAGTAACAACTCGGTCAAAAGACGAAGAATGGGCGTTGCTGTCATGAGGTATTCATTTCAATGCAACGAAGGGTGTACCTCTGGCGCGACCACTAATATGCCACACAAAAATACAGCATATTGACAACTTACGTAGTTTTTTTTCTTGACTCAACTGTACTTGCGCCTTTAAATGGCGTTTTCAGGCGGGTTAAGGTATGGCAATGCGTAAAGGCGGTTCTCTACAACAGCTTTCATAATTCAAATAACTCGGATAACGCGGCAATGCCACAACTTGCTTTCTGCCGGAAAAGACCAGCCTCAAAATCAAATACAAAACATTCCCTCCCTTAGCATTTTTTTCTCTAAGGAAACAAAATGTAAACCTGAGAAACGAGGAAAAGGTTGCACAGCTATGAAAACACTTCAAGGATATGTACACAAGACTGGAGGGATGTGACGTCAAACAAACCTACTGTGTTTTGGTTTTTCATTTTGCGGCGAATCAAGGTGTTTTCTGCAATCATAAGCTCAGATGGGTGAAGCTTTGAGTCAGTTTTCTAGTTTTACCGATTTAACGTTCCATCTGTCAGGGTGGCAGTTGCCCGCGGGAGGAAATTATCCTGTTACATGTTCATGTAAAAGTGGTGGCGCAGATTTCATCATCGCAATCGTGTCACAAAACAGCAATTTCTTATATAACCACGTGAAACCCCTAAAACGTTACGCAATGTTTACACTTTTTACGACGATTCATTTTTCGTAAGACTATAGTGCAACGACATTCACAGCTTTGAATGTGGTTGATGGAGGTTACTTTGTTCTGATCAACACGACCGCATACTTGCAAAGAAATGATTCCGACCACGATTGAGAAAGGCTGAGTGAAGCTAAGCTTAGCGTGGTAAATGCTAGCTAGTCACATTGAACTGTAACCTCGATGCATCCCGGTTTGCCCTCAGTTCACGAGACAAAGCGTAAGAACGCTGCGCAAGCATCAACACCCCGAGTACTTACACTCGGTTCTTCAATAAGCTTTTCCGAAAGATTGGCGTCCAGTGAACGTGCGTCCGGTCGTAAACGGGGGTCTGCATTCCAGCAGCTTTCCATCAGTTGGAACCTGGAAAGAAAAATGGCCGCTGATGAAAACCTTGCAAGTTTTGCAGTGTCAGTGGATTTTGTGAGATCCCAGCGCTTTACACGACAAAACAACGGCGGGTCGAGTTCATTCGAACTATAGAAGCTCGCTGTGAACGAAACGCCAATTACAACTCATCAACTCGCTATATTGGCTGTTACGCGCACAAAGCACTTCAGTTTATAATCAGGCACTCACATCGCGTCCGAGCAATCGAGTGGCTGCCTTAGTCTGTTGTTGTCACCGATGTAACGACTGAGTTCGGAAATTGCCACACCTTCGTACGGCGTTCCACCGCAGGTCGCTACCTCCCACATCAGGACACCGAATGACCAACTGCATTGTAACCACAGAGAAGGATATGTCACGGAACGCTCAGATATCAATGACGCAAACAAGAGTTATGTTGAAACAACAGTTGTAATTTATTAATAGCGTACGCATTGCTCATCTACTTAACGACATAAATTTTGTGAAAGTCCCGTTGCAGTGAGAAAGACTCATAAATCAGTCAAAAAGTGCGTGAATCAGCATTTCGCATCAATCAAGCTACTTTGTTGTGGACTGGTACATTTAGAGGGTGAACTAACCCTTCAGCTCAAAAAGTCATGGATTACAACCATGAGCGTCGTAAGGATTTTTTCGAGGGGGGCCAACAGTGGATTTTTCCAGGGGTAGCCAAAACGATTTCTCTGGTGGGGGACAACAGCGGTGATTTTACCTTCTCCAAATTAAGAAAACAACCTTTTTTGCTAAAACTTAATACGAAAATGTAAAATGTTAAAATACTGGGGGACCAAAGCCTCCCCTTCCGACGCAAATGATTACATCTCGTCAGAAAACATTTTTCAAAAAATTTAAATAACGTGCAAGCAATACAGATGTGTAAACGTTTTCGGTTTCACTGTGGGTTTAGATGAGCACATTCCTTGTTCCAAAGACTTTATCGAACAACGCAGCTGAAGTACAGTGTAAGTGGTCTTTAAGTGACTGCGTCAAAGGGCGACAGAAACCGAGCGTTGCCGCGAACATCACAATCACAAAACTGCGATCGACCCGTTCGAGCACTTAAACAGCACTTCAACCCTCATCGTCTAAAAACGGAACAGATGTCGTTCGTCGCCCTTCACAAAAACGCTGCTTCTCGAAAAACGCTGACGAGTGAAAGCAAAATTGAGGGAAAATACTTGCAACAAGCGTTGTTTGCTTTCGTGGAGGAGATTAAAACAGCTCAATACAACTGAACAAGCAAATGCGATTGTTGCGACACACGACGTCATTTGTTTGCTTCAGGTATGTCAACAGATAAAACTTTCGTTTTGAAGTAATGATCGGCAAACTTTCGTTTTGATGACCTAAACCGCCCTTTCAGTCGTAATTGAAGGCCCATGCTTGTTTTTGAAGGCCCAATTTCAAACTAAAGCTGTATTCAGTCACTTATTAAAGTTATTACATAACAATGCTACGTTAATGTCATAAACCGTATAATGACAAAAACAATGCTTTGTTAACGACAAACAATTAATGTTCCATAGTTGTTACAGCAACCTATGTTTCAGCCCACGCAACCAGCACAAGACTGTAGCTCTTACATACCGCACGCGGCCCACAACGGAGTGTTGCGCGGCCCAATAAAAAGTGCAAATATCCTACAATTGAGCCGATGCCCACAGTTTGGCGACCACTAGTTTAAAGCGTAATCGTTCTCTACGGGGGTTCCTTGCTTGCACCACCGTTACAGTTCGTCGAAATCTTTATAATAAACGCAACTACCACCACAGCGAAGCGCGTCTGATCCCAACGACCGATTGCAACTATTTCAGCAGTGAAGTTGGAAAGGCGTTACGCTAGGCTTCCTGTTATAAATTAACGAGCAGTTGAATGCCTTCAACTGCAAAAAATTATGCATAGCTTTGTTAGCTTTGTCAGTTTTTCGGAAATGAAAATGGCGGCCTTACATATCAGACGCCTGCGTGGACAGTTCATGTTGCAGCACTTCGATGGCTTGCCATCTCTCGCGCTCATCGTCGTCTTCCTGCATCAACAAAACACATGAGTTGAAAAAGCCTCCGGCGGAAGTCGCCATAACATGTTGCTTACGATCGCGTGTGATTTCAGCGTTGGAAAGGTTGAAAACGTGTTATACGTGTATGCATAGGTTACCGATGACTTTCGTTTCGTTTTTAGAAAAGGCCAATCTATAGCAAGGCATAAAGTTTCCGTTAGACAACGCGCATTATCCACGTGAGGTCTCCATCAGATTTAACAAACGCTGCGCAATTAAACGTTGCCAAACGGGTTTCCCCTGCATTTCACAATCGTCGAGCGAGGAGTTGCAACATTCCAAACAGGTATCCACGAGTCAACAAGCTAACTGACGATCGTCGCGTCGTTTAATTATTGATGAACGCGCCGTTTGCGCAGTACGCTCACCCTGCTTTCAGACACTTCATTGTTTTCGTAGTCGTATATTTTCGGATTCATATCCTCGTCCAACACGACGCATTTCGCACGCAGGTGACAATGCACAACGTTGCTGCAACGAACAAACAAAATACCGACTGTAAAACTGATACATGTTTTATGGGTAAGTGGGTTGTCGACACAGAAATAAAATTATAAAACATTCAAACCATCCGCCCAGTTGACCTTTTCACGCATTTGCTTGATGAGGTTTTTCTTTGGCATGAGTTTAATGAAATCTCTTGTCAATAGCAACAGGGACGAGTGTCACCCTAATAAACTGGAAAACCTTGGGCGACGACGCGAAAGGCTTTCCCTATTATCAAAAATTTACTTAACGTCAACTTCTTTTTGTCAATCTTGTCTCAGCTTTACAAGTTGAGTCAACATCTTCATTACTTTTCATTCTAACACAGCTGTGATAGGACGTTTTTGTAGATCAACTTCCAACAATATTTTGTGCACAGAAATGAACAAAAATATTCTACTATTTTATACTGCACAGCAGCAATTTATTCCAACAAATCTAGCAATACAACCAAACAAATTTAGTCTTAGATATTCTTGTCTTAATTACGGCGTAGATAAAGTATGTACTCATATTCCCTTCGTTTTAAGGATAAGTTAGAACACTCTCGCGGTTAAGGTTTACAACTGAGTACATCACAGGAGCTGCAAGAGTGGGGGGGCAAAACACATTTTCGTCGGTAGCACAGTTACAGCTGAGTCAATCGTATACATTTTTCTTCGATCAGGGTGAAACAGCTGGAAGAATGCGTGCAGGGTCCCTAGACAACCCGAACTTTTGATTAAGCCAGGATAATGGAGAAGAAATTTATAGAAAAATATGGCCTGCAAGATCGGCCAACCTGCTAAACTGGTTCAGGACCATGATTTCAAATAGCTATCATCCACAAAGGTGACAAACAAGTGAATCCATCGGCGAATTAAAAAAAAATCGAAAATAGATTTCACGTAACACTACGCATCCTAGCATTACAATCTTATTTAAATAGAACCACACAGAAAGATTTTATTTTAATAAGATTATAGGACTGAGGATGAGTAGTGTTACGTGAAATCGATTTCCTATTAAAATATTTCGCAGATGGATTCACTTGTTTGTCACATTTGTGGAGACTAGTTACTTGAATACAGATATATGCAAGTTTGAATCATCGCAAAAAGAAGAGATCAGAGTCATGTCGGCTGATTACTTGGAAGTTCACAGCAAACCGAAAGCTTTTAATGGTTGTGAACCATGATCTTTTCCTGCGCTCAAAAGCAAATCTAGGGTATTGGCTCAACTCGCAAAAAGATGATCCATTCTATGAGCTTTTCAAAGCTCGTAAAATATTAACCAAGATGATGGACAAACTCATAAATGAGCTGTTTGTTGAATTATGGTGCATCGCCTCAGAGCAAACAAGCGACGCCTACCGATGAATAAAGCATCCCTTGCATTGTTTGGTGGCAAGAAGTGTTGCAAGTGGTTTTATTTAAAATAAAAACCATTCAAATACTAGCGCAGAAAATAAAATGGCATCATGAGATCAACATGAACGTTACGTACAACAATCCAACACACAATGAATTAAAAAGGGTTTGAAAATCGAAAAGCTTCACGCAAATCCTTTCAATAAGGTAGGATTTCAACCTACTAACCGCGAAAAACAGACCCACAGCACGCTAGATACTCAGGAACTGCGTTAAACTCAGGCATTGGCCTATCTTTCTCTTTCGATCAAAACTACATAGTCATGTCTAACTGGATATAATCATGTGCAAAAGTAAACTTGTTCAACCTAAAAGCGTTTCAACCCACTTTGCGTGCAAAAACTGAAGACCTTTTCCAACTCCGGCGATGACATGCATCATTTCGCGAGAATCCAGCCTCGAAACTCCTGACGACATGTAGACGTGCAAGTCACCGTTTCTTTCATGCTTCATGGCGTAGTGAACGGTGGCTGGAAAGAAATACTTTGAGATTGAAATGTTGGTCACAGGCTTTTTTTCAGGCATACTGAGAAGGACATGCTTGTCCAGTAATGTTGTAAAACACGCGTAAGAGGCGTCTCGTGTTCTCCGCAACGTTTGCTGTGTTTCCCGTAATGTGAACGTTCCTTTAGTCGTTGATGAAATAATCACGTTCAACACCATCAATCGCACTACCATCGGCGCAATACAAAACAAGTCCGTTTGGGAGCACGTGTTTTCGGTTGGACTTCAAAGTAAATGGACGAGAAAGAGGAGAAAGACCACGAAAAACATGGAGAGGGCATTTGAAACGTATACTTCTGTGAGTAGAGAATCCTATAGACCTTTCATAAAAACTTTCCCACGCTCAAACAGGAGAATCCCACACAGTTTAAACGGACGTGCTCACTCATTCAACATATGCACATCTTAAAACATTCCCAGTTTGCACTTGACTATTCACTTCGATAAAAACCCCAGGGATCTCGCTCCCGGTGTGCACCCGGTTTACCCTGCGGCAGGAAAAGGAGCTTTGCTAAAAAAACAACAACTTGCAACACCTGGAAGAATACCTGCATCAGAGTATGACCCGAGGAACTCCAAAATATTTGGGTTGTTGCTTCGTCCTACAGCGTTCATCAGTCGTATTCGTGCATCAAAGCTGCTCTGATCTATTGTCGATGCTGCAGAGAGACTGAAAATCAAAGACAGCTGTTTGTGATATAATTCGAAAAAGAAAACGTGTGGCATCTTAACACACGGACACCACGTCCACACAAGGCTCAAATGTTTGTGGACTGATTACTTCACGTTGCAACTCAACAAATTTTTAATCACCTGCGCTGGGACGATAAAGAAATGCAAACTCACTCAAGCGTTGGGACGATAAAGAAATGCAAACTCACTCAAGCGTTTGAACCACTGCTTTCACATCACTCTTGTCATAACCGTAATTTCGTATAGTGACCAGCTGTGTTTCTCCGAATTTGCCTTCCTGTAACAGACATACGAACAAGTTTTGTACAAAGTACAAACAAGTTTTTGAACAGAACACAATCAGAAAAAACATGATTTTTATTCTGATAATCGAAATTCGATCCGGTAGTTTTTTTTGAAATGCCAAAGAATGCAAGAATTCTCACTGCAAGTGTCTTTTCAAATCTGACGTCTCCTTTTGCGTAAGCTAAGCCATAATCTGCTGACGATTCGTCGCCATTCACTTCACTTCTCGGGGCATCCTGGTTTGTCAGCGGTGGCGAATCATCATCGATTGCGGTGTATGCAGCGGCTGCAGCAGCAGCAACAGCTGCAACTGCAAACCCGTTTGCTGCGTTTTCGCTACAAATTCAAGATTCGTAGAGTCGTAAGTATGAACTTGAAAAAGTAAAGTGTAAGTGTGGTATTAAAAAAAGAAACAGATAACATTTACTTATTCCTCCTTAAAACATCAAAAAGTTAAATCACGCGACAACTATCTGCATGGATGAACACCATACAAATCTGTAAGGAAACTGCAAAACACGAGTTGTACGGAAACAGCCGCGGGGTCAAAGAAAAGTCCAAACGTATACAATACATAAAAATTACTTGGCAAGTTTTGAACTTCCAGTAGCGTTTTTATTTACGGTTGATGCGCAGCCAAAAATGCCCAAGCTAAGTGAAAATCGAGATGTTAAAAACATTGAAATTCGACACATGATGAAGAACTAACTTGTTCCAAAAAAAGGAATGATAAATTAGACAAATGAGTTTTGGTCTTCCACCCGCTACTAGAAAAACTACTGAAGGCAACGCTGCCGAAGTTCAATCACAACATATACGTCCAGATGCCAAAGGAAACAACAGTTCATTACCGAAAATGTTTTCAAATGTTATTCTTACAATGCAAAGTGCATGGGCCATGAAGGACCTGTTAATCATTAATGACAGGCAACAGGTTTCACCCACTTTTCGATGGCCAACAAGTCAGTCTGATCGTCGTTTTCTGGGCTAGTCTCAGTTTTTGCCTCATCATCACCTGCTACAGACTGGTTTTGCATTGACTGATTTTCGTGACTCTCTATGTCATCATCATCATCATCATCGTCGTCATCCTGAGGCAATGATCCGTTGGCAATTTGTTCAGGATCTGAACCGAACAAGATGTGATATTCTTAAGCACCAATTTTTAGTTGAGCCACAACTTTTTTAATAGAACTGCCTGATGACAGCTTCTGTGACTGCAAGCTATAGGCATGAAGTTCATTAGCTTTCAACAATTAGCTTAAAAACAATGTAACACCAACGCACCACCACTGAAATAAATAACTATCATTCCCAAATTGTCACAAGCATTTCAAAAATCCAGTCAAACGCTCCGCCTCGTTGAACCGCTAGGTAGACTTTAAGAACCTACCTGTATCATGGCGATCTGTTTCGTCAACGCTTTCATAGCTCTGATTTACTTGAAATGACGTTGTTGACATAGGCTAAAACACATGTACAGAAAGTGTTTTTATCGAAAGTCTTCGTCACGCACCAACACATTTGCCGGATTATTTTTTAAAGAAAGAATCTTTCGAAAAAAAAGCAGTCTAAAAGATGAAATGTTCGAATTTGATAGAAATTTTTTTGAATGTTGAGGCGCGACAGCGTTATCTTCGGTGTCGCTCAACTAAACAACGTCGTCGTCTAAACTTTCCATCATTACAATGTTAATGGATACATGCTTTCAGTTTGGGGAGCTCACCGATTTTTCAATGTTAGTATCTTCAGAATCCAGTATGCTCTTAGTGTCGTTTTTAGTGCAAAGCTGACAAGCAAGGACTACAATGATGATCAGACAGATTGCCAGGGCACCGCCCAAACTACCTGAGACGGCGTAGAGAGTGGTGGCCGCAACCATTCTCATGTCACCTGCAATATAAATATTCACAGAGTTAAAAGCATCTATATTTTAAATACAAATGCCCTGCGAAAACCATGGTGCCATCACTACATGCAAATGAAAGCATGCAACCAGCCATGATTAGCGAAGCAGCCTCTGCCTGAATTTTCAGAGCAAAAGTATGCAAATTATTAGTGCCAAAATTTCTGTAAACCGGTGAAATTATAGTGTCAAGTGTGAAGACGGCAGACCTGCAGAAATACAAAACACAAACGTAAAGCGCATTGGGGCAATATTCCAGCCACGATCATGGTTGCAAATTTCATTGCTTAAATAGTCAGCAAAGCAAATTGATCTCATGACAGCACAGAAAGTTCTTAGTTCTAAGAAACAAACTCCGCAAATTTTGCATCTACTGCTGCTCGTGCTACCAACTACGAAAAACAAAGATACTGTGAAAAGAGCACAAGTCTTCATACACAAAATTTCACAACATCAATGCACGGGATTTAGTCGTTTGTCGTACCGGCCGGCCGACCAGCCTGCCTAAGGCCAAACAGAAGTAAAATTTGCTGCAAATTAACAAAACACATTTGTTCAGACGTGCGCTACAAAATGAACCAAAATGTAGTGACAGGTACCTAGCACATGTTCAGACGCGCCAGTGGTACAGCTCACACACGCTGGGCATTCGGTGCTAGTCGCACACGGCTCGTTTGTTTCGCAGGTGGGACACGTAACGGGCTTCTCAGTTACGTGTGGGCAGGTTATCGTTTCTTGTGTTGTTGCGGGGGGACATGTGACTGATGCTGATGTAGTTTCCGCGTCCGGGCTTGAAACTGCAATCCACCAAAACTTTTTCTTTTTGTGTCCTAGGAAAGCTTGAAATTGTTTCCATACAATACGGGTGTACACTGTTCACAGAACTAAAACGGCAAGAGTTTGAAACAATGTTTTAAACAAACCCAGCTGTTTCAAAAGAAGTTATCGCAATGTTTGAAAACTCAGCTTTATGTGCAAGCCACAGCCATCTTTCTCAGTGAGTCCCTACTCGCTCCGTTCTTATCTTGAAGAAAACATCTAAGCTTTCGCATAAAACGGTATCCATGCTGGCGCCATCGGAGTTTATGCAGTGTTAAAATCGATATATAGTCATTAACTTTAACCGAAAGCAATTCAAAAGTTGTAAGGAAGATGAAAAGTTGATGTCTACGGCAATGGTATATGTGAAGTGAAAAAAGCTTCATCCAAATATTTTGAGTGGGGTTTTGGATTTGCCGAAATTGCTGACTTTCCTTTTGGGTTTCATAGAATTTTACGCGGTTCGCTTTTTCTGACAGCAAATGTGATAAATCTGAAGCAGCAGGATACATGCAAGTTATTGTTTGCCAATTTTTTCCTCAAAAACCAGGCTTTTACTCTTTGCTTAATCCTAAATTTCAACCAAAATGTTAAAAGCTTTGCAACAACACTCATTTTGGATACAGCTTTTATTAGGGACCTTAGAAGCCCGATATATCGTCTTGTTCGGCGGTTTTTCGGCGATAACTTACGAAGCACTGAAGGTACGTCAAGTAAAACAATGCAAGAAAGGTTGTCGCGAGATCTTTCAGATGAGTCCGACAGACAAGTATATTTGCATTTGAAATTTTTGAGAAAACTGCAAGTTTTCGATCATTTTCAAAAAATTTTTCCAAGCCTACGTTTTAGCTTTTTCAAAGCGGTTATCTGGCTTCGACTAATTCCAAAGACTATACCTAATCACCATTACCAAAAAAAGCCACTTCCCACATTTTGGGGGGAAAAGAAGTTGGGGAAAAAAAGCAAGTAAAAAAAGCGATCTTTTTGGCTTCATGCTAAAACCACTGCCGATACTGGATTTTGCATTGCACCATTGGAAAGAACTAAAAAATATAACCAGAATAAAAAAGTCGAAACTTCTCGATGATTTTTCATCAACTTTTCAGCAAATTTTTAGATTTGGAATTACCATACCTTTTTTCTTATTATTTCCGTTTGAAATTTGGCAGGATGTTGTAGGACGTGCTTGTGAACATGCTCTGCAAGTTTCAGAGTTTTTTTTGCGTTCGGAACCAGAGATATGAATTTTTATTTGCAAAAAATGACAAAAACACCCCTAAAAATCAACAAATTCCTTTCTGAAACCCCTAAAAAATTTGCATAACTTTTTTGTAAATCTTTTACAATCTTTGGGCCTTTGCCAACATTTTTCATGTAAAATGTATTTTTCTAATGTGTTTGTATATTTTTCTACACGTTTTTCAACATACCCCTTGTTTTCTTTGGCTACACTGTTTTTTTAGGTTTTTCTTCGGTTTTGAGGTCCTAAGTGACATCACAAACTCATCGCCAATTCCTCAAAAGATACATGGTGAAAAATACTTTTCTTGCAATACCTTATGGTTGGACGTATCTTTAGCGGTTCACAAGTTATCGCAAAAGTTGCGGAGCAATGTCAATATATAAACTCCTGGGGTCCCTAAAGGGTTAGCTACTTCTTGTAGAAATATGAAAACTTTGAAAGTTGCAAGGATGTTTCAACAAACAGCTTTTTTTGACAATTAAAACATTTCCAAACTTTATTATTCAACTTCAGTCATAAAAGCAACGCATGTCTACCACCAAGGACACCACACTCCCACAATTCAAACATAAATTTTGCTAACACTTGACTTGAACAACTTAGTTTCATCTGATAGCACTGCTGTTTGAGCATGATGTAGGAATGCCAAAAATTAGCATCATGTTCATACCTAATCAACAGCACTTTTTAATGCACAACTTCTAAGCTTTTCAAAATTTTTATGTCATATGTTCTTTCTGACAGCATTTGTGAAAAACAGACATCTTTAAAATATGAATATGAAGTGTGGAACATCCTTTTTTCCTTGTTTGGGCATATGCTTCTTCCAGTACGACGTTATGAAAGTCGATACATAATACAACATCAAATGCACATTATTATCAGATAAGTCTTTTTAGCAAGAGATGAGAAAAGAAATCTAGTTTAAATCAAATTAAATATCTACACATAAGGAGAGCTAGATTTAAAGAAAAACAGCTTTTTCAATGTCAGCAAACATTCGATGAATGAAGTGCAAAAGCGCTACATCCCAAAGCATGCAGGTTACACAAAACACTGGCCAAAACTATCAATCATTATAGGCTAGTAGTCTAGGGAATTGCTTGGCTGAGAAGGTTATTAATTTTCCTACATAAAGTAATGCTTACACAGTTTTTTTTGCAAGGAAAATGTTAGGTACCCGACATGGATCTGTAGGGACCCGATTTTCTCTGGGGTGTGTGCCAGTTCAAAACTGGTGGATGAGACCAGAGGGGTACAAATGAAGGCAAAGACAAAATGGATTTGGTTAGTTGAAACGGTTGTTGGGTAAATAAAATGACAAATTGTTTCTTACAATTCTGGTATCCTGAATTAACACTAATAGACGTTTTGCATGTTTGTGTGTGGCAGACACTCCCAACATCCAAGGCCCTCAACTACCTGAAACTATTTCAAAAGATTACCAAATGAAAAGAAGATTTAGCATACTCCTTCACATCATGCAGCTCAAGTTTGATGAGTATTTTATAAGCAAAACCATACTCGCGGTCTGGAACAGTGCAAAACAATAAAAATAATGGAACTGTATTGAGGCATGTAAAACACAAACTGACCAAAAATGCTTGTAGTTTCACATGGTGGGCAAGTAAAAGGATCAGTTGTCATGGTTGACATTTTCACACTTTCACTTGTTGCTGAAAAACAAGAATTTCGTGACTTAACTGCAATCAAATTTAGTACTATTCGAAAAGCTGCAACTTGTGTGGGCAATGCATCAAGATTTTTGTTTACATACAAGTTGCTTCCAAATTCATTAATTAATATAGCTCATTTCTGCTCTAAAACGGCACATGTAAAACTCCTATAGAGGAATGAAATGTGATGGCATTTTCAGTGTAGCAAAAGGACTAAACACAGAGTAGCTTATTCTAAAGCAAGAAAAAGATACAGGTATTTTTTCAAAAAGCAGAAAATAAATGCCTCTCAAGAAAAAACAGTCATATTTAGCATGTTAACTGTTAACACCAAGATCTTGGATTGACTCTCGAAGGACTGCAGAGGTCAATATATCACCTCGGATTTTTTCCATCACAATCTGCTGACCAATAGAACAAGAAAGCTGTTCAAACCCTCTAAAGAGCAGAAAGTCTCCTAGTTTTGATTCAAAACTCAGGGAATTTCATGCTTTAACTTGTTTTGATGTGATGTCAGTTCCAGATTAAGGTAGATAAGGGCCTATAGCATATTAACAGCATGGGGCCCTTAGTTAAGAACACTTGAACAAGTAAATAATTGTTAAGTCATAAATTTTGTGGGCATCCATGAAACTACCATTATGCATATTGAATTCCCTAAGTATGAAAAACCTGGTCTTGAATAGCAACTGGTGGACATTATGGCCTACATATCATTTTTACCAAAGACGTATAAATGTCTTTTCTTACCAAGAAGGAATACACTGTTGTACAGCTAACAAGTACAGTACTGAGACAGTAATCACAGCATCTCTGGAAAAGGGGACACAAGGAGACTGCTTTGTTTGTCTCCCCTAATCTTTTACAAATGTGGGTAATGATTTGTGAACTTATTTATCTCTCAGGGCAACTGACTGCAGTGGAGAATATTCATTTTCTACACTTAAGATGGTACATGAACAAAGGAGCACCATTAGACAAAACAAGCTGAACAGCCTGATTCTGAAGAGTATAGAGCATAAGTCAGATACACACTACCAGGATCATAAACAAATTCGCTATGGCACAAACTTGAAAATGCAATCTTAAGCAGTGGGTTTACTGCTTTTTTCAATCGACTTTGACACATACTGAGACTACACTGTCTATAGATATAGCAAGGATCAAATTTCTTGTTGAGTTTGGAACTCATTCTCTCATCAAGAAATCTGAGGCAGTCACTTCACATCCTTTTTTTCAGAGATGCCATGAGGGCCCCCAAAGTTTCTGTATAGCTATAGCATGTATAATATAAAGTCCCATTTCTTGCATTTGTCTTGGGCACCTAAATTCTAATATCCACCCTTGCATATATCACCGAAAAAATTTCACACAAACGACTGCAGGGCCTGTAGCAATTGCTACATTTACTACTATTCTTAATCCGGCAAGTTCAAGTGGCAATTTATCTGTTTTTTCATTTAAAATAAACTAGTATTAGTGGTTGGTAAGTTATGGCCAAAAAACAATAATAACTTAATCCCCTAAGAATCTCCCAGTGGGGAAAAATTGCATGCAAGGTTATATGAACGCATAATTAGCAGCATAAATAATTTTTCTTCATTTGTCTGAAAAAATATCAAAAGGCTTAGCTGTAAATCCCTGGAATGCTATCGTGGGTCTGGCAGACCCAGGTCAAATGAGTTCATCACATGAAACCTACGTAAGCACGCGTCGGAGTGCTCTCCACACCTCAGTAGCTTCATTTTTTTGTGTGACATGTTACAAAGTGCGCTTGAGGTCATCCTCGCTCTTTTTGATTTTGCAAAGGCAGTGGTTTTGGGTCTAGCAGATCTGACGTTATGGTTAGTGTGAGGTGGCATGGGCAGGCTGAACCCACATTATGATTAAAGGGGGCTAAGTGCTAGGTGGCTGTAAAGAGCTGAAACTCACTCAGCGCATGCTTCTACGGTCTTGTTAGCAGTGTACAAAAGAAGTTCTTCATGCCCATAATTTTTTTTACGAGTACAGTTCAAGTATATATGACACCTTCGCTATATTTGGTTTACTTACTTTTCATCAAGAATCGTATGATATTAGAGTAAAGTAACTTTGTTAGTGCTCAGACTGCTCAGTGAGACTTATATTTTCAATGAAGTCTTTGTGATAAACTGCAGTTGAAGGAAAGTACATTTTTTTATTTGTGAAAACCAGGTCTGGCACACCCAACGTTAGTATTAACGTGACAAAAATTGATCAATTGTAATCCAGGGTTACTGTTTACAATGATTAAGCTGCAAGGATCTGATACAATTTTACAATTTTTTAAAATTATATATAGTAAAAAAGTAATGTCTGGCTGCCTTATGATTTTCATGATTATTTTCTGTAGTATTTCATTTTAGTGGTTCAGCTTTTTGGTCATTTTCTAACAGGCCAGAAAAAAGCCAAACTTTGTTTATGGCTTTTCTATTCCTTTGTCCCCAAAATACATGAATTATAAGAATCTCACTAAAAATTTCCTTCAAAATTGAGATGAAGCCCTTCTTGATCTTTTACTGAAATTCATTGCTGATGCTTCTTTGACTTTTCATGGTTTGTGAGATAGCACACTTTGGGTACAGTGGTGCCAGTTGAACAACCAACTTCAGACAAGGTCAAAAAAGATTTTTTTAAGCCAACCAACCTCAAGCAAAGCCAAGCTGGCACCCTTGCACTACAGTGTGATGTGGGAGTTTTTCAGGTGCGCTACCAATGTTTTGGAATATGCAGGACACATTTGGTAGAAACAACAATTTCCTTGGGCTATAAAATACAATTCATTGGGAAATCTTTCACCACTGCTAACAGATCTTTAACGTTCTGGCGTCCGACTGGTTTCGGGGATTTTCGGAAAAAAACCCGCTTAAACGCACGTAACTTTGCGCGGGAATTTATCCGGTCCAGTGTCCTTTACAGATCCGGTAAAAGTCTCAAAAGACACGGCAAGTCTTCTAGTCTGCACTCGAAAAAATTTTTTGCTTGGGGGGTGCGTGTTTTTTGTGAGTGACGTCATAAGCGGAAGACTTTTAGGCCACCTTGGCCTACTTTGCCTGGCCCTAGGCACCAAACATTAGGTGGTAGTATTTTGCTGAAGTTTTTACTGGAAACTAGGCTACAATCTGAGTCTTTTGATACTTTGGATGACCTGCTGGG
>JGI24022J15233_10002817_pt1 | contig 16672 bp, 12 predicted proteins | sample Ectturendosymbi2_FD_15233 | JGI IMG/M metagenome (IMG submission 15233)
TTGTNTATTTAAATCATAAGTTTTGAACCAGAAACGCTAGAAAGTCGATCAAAGGCTCAAAAGACTCGGACTTGAGCCTAGTTTCCAATGAAAACTTCAGTGAAACACTTTGGCCTAGCGGTTGAGCCCTAGGCCAGGCAACATGAACCAAAATGACCCTAAAACTACTTCACTTATGATGTCAGTCACAAAAAATCCGCACCCCCAACAAAAAATATTTTTTTCGAGTGCAATCTACTAGACTGGTTGATCCGTTTGAGCCCTTGAACAGCTCTCTTGTGCAATCGGCGGACGAGCTATGGCGTTGGTGAGGCAACCGAAAACTGTTGTTTTTTGGGCCGAAATCGAAGTACGAATAATCGAATATATCGTAAACCGGTTCTCAAAGTGTTAAGATATCATTTTTGGGCTCAGTAAGAAATTTTGGTGGACAAAGCAGATCCAGAAAAATATGACCAAAAACACGCTGAAGTCATCAGTTTGTTTTAAGTCATATTTCTCTAGATAGTGGTTCTTAACCTTTTTGTATCACAACTCCCTTAAGCACTCACCTTTGTTTCAAGCTCCCCTGACGTTAAATAAGTCGTAGGTACAAATGTATTTATTGGTGAATTTAATGATCAAACTTTCCATGTTGTAGGGAGAATAAGGGCTTGTGCCCCCTGTACATTTATTAACACTTTGAGAACCAGTCTACGATATATTCGTACTTTGATGCTTCAAAGCTTAAAAGCTAAAAGCATGCTTAAAAGCATTCATAAGACAACCATCTTGTCATAGGTCACCACCCATCAGGCTGGCTGAAGCTTGAATAGCACAGCACAAAAATGTGCAGTACCTTGAATGACACAGTAGAAAAGGGTGTTGAATACATAAATTTTATGAAATTTTAGCAATCATTTTTGAAGTTAGCATCTAAGCTTCATGTGACCATGTTGGAAGAGAATGATGCTTCTAGGAAACACTTGCCTAAAAATAAATTTTTTTTTTCTGACATCTACAAATGGCAAAAATAACAAACACTTATCAATAATTTTGTCATCAAGCCAATCACTTACAAAGTATCTATAATATCTATACCAGTTTTTTTTAAGGAAAATGTTAGGTACCTGGTTTGGACTCAGGGGCGCATCTAGGGGTCTGTTTGGCTATCAAGTATATTTTCAGTACCATATTCGTAGGAAAAAAACAGCGATTGTGATGTAATAAATGCGCTATGGCCGAAAGCAATGATAACTCGGAAATATTTTCCTTATGTGTTTTGACAATGAGATCAATAACACGATGTTCCAAATATAGTCAGACCTGTTTGCTGCAACTCCGATCAACTGGAGTCCCTGCTATCCGAAACAAATTGCTAAGAACAGATTTCTGCCAACGCATTTCACCCCTTTAATTCGGAAACCTTGCTGTCTGAACCTGGCTTAGGAAATTTAGGAACGGATATGTCATATCAATAGAAAAAATTCCGCTAAACCCGATTACGCCACCTGTTACGTAGTTGTTAATTTAATCATAATGGAAGGGTGAAAGTCAATTTTCTACGCACAATGAATGTAACAGTGGCATACCCTCCAGGACGCAGTTATAGGTCTCCTGTGCATTTTTTAGCGTTTAAATATAATTCTGAATGCATACTTGCTTATGCATATGGATCTGCTAATAAACAAAAATAACTGAGAGTTCATTTAGTCTTGTTTCACATTCAGTCTACATATTTGCTTAAATTGACAGTTCGTCTGACTCTACAGTTTGTTTCTGTTTCCCCTTTGAACGTTCGCTTAGGCCAGACCCGTAGCCTAGGTCTAAAGGTTTGGGGGGGCACAAAACATTTTTAGGGGGTGAAGACTTCCGTTTTTATTATATTTTTAATAAAAAATTTTCTTGACAAAACAAAATTTGGAGAAGCACAAAAAATGTAAGGGGGATTGCCCCAGAATGCCTGCCGTGGCTACAGGTCTGATTCCGATTTTGCGGATACCTTGCTAAACCGACATTATGTGACGAAACAAAGTAGTCCAGATAAACAAGGTCTGACTGTAGTTACTGTATTTTCAGGACCATAAGGCGCTGTATCAAAAATTGAATGCTAGCTGTTTTTCCATACATAAAGAGCACCGGATTATAAGGCTCATTAAATGAAGCAAAACTTAGATAAAAGTCAAACTGTATTGAACTCTTTCCCAATAACTCCCAAGTGCCGGAGTTACCTGGGTGCTTGAGTCGCCGCTGGGATTTTAATCTGTCATTATATACGAGGAGTTTAACCTCTCACACATGCCTAATCCACTAGACACGAATAGAATAAAATAAACGTTGTACGCGTGTTTGATTCGGTGTGTGCCAATGTAGTCAGGAGCCTCGCCAAGTTATACTATCTGTGGTATGTGCTAGCTACTCTGGTGTACTTCTCATTGCAATTGTTGGTTTATTACATTAGTCTACAAAAAAAACGTAACTAGCAATTAAATGAATAGCACTCTTTACCACATAAAACTGGTTCTAAATGAAAAAGCACAACCAGATTCATACATTAGGTGCACTGCATTATAAGGCGCACTTTCGAATTTTGAGAAAATTAAAGGATTTTATGCGCGCCTTACCGTCCAAAAAATGTGTAGTTGCCCTGATTTGTTCGTAGGCAATCGGGTGCTTACTGTGCACGCAAAAACCTGTGAGTGAATGTTACGTCATAGAGCGGTTTATGGGGACTATTGTGGAGTGGTATGAGTATTGCTCACTACTTGATGCAGTCGGAGGGCTGCACATTCTAAGGAAGAGTACAGAGAATTTGCGTTAATTAATCAGAGACGAAGTAGCAACTTGGGTTTCCGAAATTTGGCAAAATTGCAAAATTCATCGGTTGATTTCTAGTCTATAGAGAAAATGTGGTTTTATGCTGAAAAATGAATCAAAAGCTGCCCTTCTGCGACAGACCCCTTTTTTCCACGCTGGATGCGCCACTGTTTGAACTTGTAGGGACACAATATCTCTGATTCTAGGGACCCGATTTTCGTTGATTCTAGAGACCCGATGATAAGTTTCTCTGATTCTAGGGACCCGATTTTCAATTCCAGGGACCCGAATAGGGTCCCTAAAACACCTCAAAAAAACCCTGTAGAGATATATATAATATATATTATAAACAACCTTTCATGTCTTAAACAGCCTGCATGTATATGTCAGACCTCTGGCAGCACTTACATGAGCTGTCCAGTGTCTACTCGTGGGTGATCACGTTGGAAAAAAGTACGTAGGTGAATGTAGACCCGTGACTAGTGTTGAAAATCTTAGTGATCTTAGTGATCTTGTGTTTTTACAGGTTTCCATAGAAAACTTACTTTCAGTGAAAACAGCGCCACTAAAAAGTAGAATGTGTCTGTTGTTTGTGTGTGTTTATAGCTGTGTGTTTATTTTTATCTGTTGTGCAATGTCTTTTACGTTAGATGTGGTTGAAAAGTTCAACATGAATTGTATATGAAATTCTTGTGAACGGAAATTGAGGCAGAAAAATTAAAATGGCTGATTGGGGGCAATTCTCTAATTATTCCCCCCCTGGTCATATTGCTGCTGCATTAAGCAAACGTGCCCGTGAAGTGAGAATGTCACTTGCTGTCGGTCAGCGTAGGTCAAGTCTGGCAGGTGGAGTTTATAATTATACTGAAACACTGAAAGAAAAGCAGGTATGTTTGTGTGTTATTCCACATTGCAAAATGCTTCATGTTTTCATGTTGCCTTAATTTGTGCTTGTAATGCCTCTCAGTGATGTTTTGCTCATTTTTGGGTGATGATAGAAGGAATTGCTATTGAAATTAAGCTTCATGAAGGCAGAAATAGTTAATCATGCATTTTGACCAAATATCCAGCATTAAGCTTATTTCTTGGTTGGAAGTGTGAAAGGCTTTAACACTTTGGAAGCCGGTCTAAATCAAGTGGTTCGTGCTAAAACAACCAGACTGCACGTGGCTTTGCACACGCGTAACTCAGACGCCAAAAGTGGTAGAGAGCTGTTAAAAGGCTTGAAAGATGCGGCAAGTCTTCTAGTCTGCACTCAAACAAATTTTTTAGGTTGGGGGGTGCGGGTTTTCTTGAGAGTGACGTCATAAGTGGAGGACTTTTAGGCCACCTTAGCCCACTTTACCTGACCCTGGGCTTAAACCGTTAGATAGTATTGTTTTGCTGAAGTTTTTATTGCAAACTAGGCTGCAATCGCAGTCTTTTGATACTTTGGATAACCTGCTAGGGTTTTGGGTTCAAAAGTTATGATCTAAAGTAACAAAAATGTTTAACTAATTGGTTAATTGATTAGTTGTTAATTTTAGATCATAACTTTTGAACAACAAATGCTAGGAAGTTGATCAAAGGCTCAAAAGATTCGGACTTGAGCCTAGTTTCCAATGAAAACTTCAGCGAAATACTTTGGCCTAGCGGTTGGGCCCTAGGCCAGGTAACATGAGAGAAAATAGCCCAGAAACCTTCACTTATGATGTCACTAACAAAAAATCCGCAACTCCCAACAAAAAATTTTTGTCTGAGTGCCGACTAGAAGACTGGCCGCCATTTGAGCCCTTGAACAGCTCTCTAGTGCAATTGGCGGAGGAGCTATGGTGTTGGTAAGGCAACTGACAACTGCTGGTTTTAGGCCGATTTCAAAGTACGAATATATCGTACCCCAGCTCTCAAAGTGTTAAGAATTTCTGGCAAATGTCTATAAAACTTGCGTAGGTCATAAAATGACGTGATATGCTATGCCTTTAGGACATATTGCTTGTTGGCTTACATTTTGAAAGACCTGATTACATAAGTTATAAGTGGCATCGATGACAAATGAATTATGCCATTAAAAATGTACTTCTGTGCATATACCCTTGTGTGATTTTACTGCCTGTTGTAAATTAACTGAATGAAGCAAGTGTTGGACTATGCCTTTGATTTGTGTTCATTAAACTTTTTAAATGCATGTTTTTTAAGTTTTGCATTTATTAGCCAATATTTGGTGGATTTAGGTTGAGACAATATAACAAATACTATTTTAAGGCAAGATACAAAGAAGATAGAGAGAAACGGAGATTGCGTTTGACACCTTCTCATAAATATTTCATTCAATATGTTGGTGAACATTTGGAACTTGATAGTTCTGTGGTTGAAGATTTTGTCTTGGATAGTGCTGAGGTGATGCAAGCTTTCAATATTTTATTATTAAAGTCTTTGTAAGCACGTTTATGCATGCACACATGTGACTCAAACCACCAAGTAACAGAAATGCAGTGAAAAGAACAAAATACCAAAGGGCACAGAAAGTAATTGCATTATTAACACCTTATATGAAATTACAGAAAAATGGAACAAACATATGATTGAAGAATCAACTGGCATATTGGCAAGAAAACAAGACATTTTTTGTAATGTTTTTCAAATTGAAAAGATGAAAGAGACTCCTTAATTTTAAGAAAATAAAGACCAAAGTTTGTGTGTTATATATATATATATATGCATAAAAGAAAGCTGACCCAGAGATGTTTTCATTCAGGGTCAGGGTATATAAGAAGCAAGCCTTGTTTGATAATTGTAAACTGATGCAATCTTACAAAAGGAGTTGTTGTGTTCAGGCAGACCTCATTTATCAAAAGCGTACAGAAATTTGGCAATTGGTAATTAAAAACAAATGCATGAATATTTTTAATTTGACCCTTGAAATAATGTTGAATGCATTAAGTAAATGAAAAAGAGCAAAATAAACAGATCTGAGCACTGAAATGTTAGCATTGTGTTAAAAGTTGAATGAAATTCCACATGATATCAACTTTTGTATTCAAGGCTTCCAATTCCATTTGAATAAGAGCTGATGATGCCTACTTTGTAGGCGAAATATATACTCTGTAAGATCTTAGTGTCTGATTCTGTGCTGTGAAAGGATTTCTTTCCAGACTGCAGACCGGACCAGTGTAAAGAACATTTATAGAAATGTACATTGCCAAAGACGAAGTACAAAAAAGTTGTTGCTTGGTACAGAACAACTGATTGCACCTTAGTAATTTGAAAAAAATGGTGTAGCCTTCACCTAGCAGAGGATGTTTGATAAAAAATTCCATAACTGAAAAAGTTCTTGCTCGAAATGGGATGGAGAAACATTCGTGGAAATTTGCATTGGAAATGAGCAAGCACAAAAGAAGTTGTTGTCTGGTATGCAACAACTGGTATTATACCTTACTAAGAAGAAAATGGTGTAGCCTGTGCCTGAAATGTTGTAACCTGCACCAAGCAGAGGATGTTTGATAAAAGTTACAAAACTTAAAAAGTTCTTGCTCGATTTGCCTGAAATTTTCAGGACTGATGCCTGTAGTTGTGGATAATATTCGTGGAGATTTTTGTTGGAAAACTTAATGTACTGTGATTCCAGCAAAAGCAATTTTTTGAACTTAACAATATTTTTTTCACACAACACTATTGTGATGCAGTTTGAAATATGCAATTATGATGCAGCTTCATCACCCCTGTTTTATTACTTTCTGGACTAGACCATGGGTTCTTAAACTGAGGGGCATGAAAGGTTTGGAAGAGGGGCCACACATTTGATAGCAACATATTGTTGAAAAGCAGGATAATGGCAAATACATTTTTTTGTGTTTGATTGTGAAGTTAGCTGAGACACAAGTATCAATGACTAACACCAAAGGAGGGGCATCTAAAATAGTATAGGAACTTCTGTTCTAGATTCAAAATATGGTACTGTAAATACTTGCGTATAGGCCGCAATTTTTTTGCCAAAAAATTAGGTGCGACCTATACACTGGACATAAATACAAACACCTGTCCTTTTGTTAAAGGATGTCCATAGAATCAGTCCGAATAAAATCCGGTTCACAAAAAGATTAGATTCTGTCTCGCTGATCCGATTAATTTGAAATAAAAAATGTTTTTATTAGCGGTATCGGTTGCATACTTTAACCTGTTGCATGCTAACACCAAATATATTCATCACTGTTCTTCTCTTCACTCCCCTCATTTATCACGCTGAAAAAAGGACCAATAAGCTATCTGTGTTTTAGCTTTTCTACTTCACTCCCTTCATTTACCACGCTAAAAGAAGAGCCAATGAGCTATCTGTGTTTTAGCTGTTCTGCTTCACTCTCTGAATTTTTTGTCAGATATTCACCAGTGCGGAACCAAAGTTATTTCTCTTGGCGCGTATCTACAGATTAAGGTGATGTAAATAACAATGCACGTCGTTACAGCGCAACAGCTAATATTATAAGCATGACAACTCAAGCCATTTCAGCAAGTCAGTGTGATCTATATATAGGTGTGATCTATATACAGATCAACCACAAATACCTACTTTGACAATCACAAACAAGGGGTGCGACCTGTACATGGGTCAACCACAAATACCCACTTTGACAGTCACAAACTAGGGGTGCGACCTATCCACCAGTGTGACCTATACACGAGTATATACGGTAATTGGTAATTGCTTGTGAGCTAATATTGTAATCAAATACATTTACAATACAGCTGAAATGCCAAACAACAAATGAAGGTTCTTGTTTTGTTGCAGAGCAGTACCATAGAGAAATTTAATTTGTCTGTTTACAGTAAGATCATACAAAAAATGCAAACATGGGGTAAACAAATCTTGTCTGGGGTGAAAAGTAACTTTTTTTTGTCGAAGTTAATGCATGCATTTGGGGTAAAAATGAACTAGCCCATGAAACTCAGTCTAAAGATGTCAAAATTTTTATTGGTATGGTTATGCAGAGACATGCATTACCAAAGCAGTGGCCAACTTTGACATGCTTATGCTAAGTACTTCTAAAGCAGTGTGAAAGTTCACAAATTTTGTTTGAAACTTTTGGTCCTATCTAATATCAACATCAATTTTCAAACAAATCTGCTGACTGTATTTGAGGACTTGGGTTGGAACAAATATGCATCAATGTCTCCACGAATGCCTCTTTAGCACCAATTCATTGGAAAATTAATTCTTTTCAATAATTTTAAAGGGGGGTAGCTACTTTTTACGCCAACTCAGAAATTTTTTTAGCCTACTTGACTATAATATTAACGTTGTTTCCTTTGTTAAGGTTGTTTTTAATTTTGTGCCAGTTTGCTAATTTTTTTTGTTTCATGGTGGAGGTGATAGTGTCATTAATTTTGGTGGTAACCTTTGAAGCGCAGGGGTTACTATCAAATAATTATTTTGTTGTAGATGTAAAAATTTCAATTCAGTAAATCAGTGTGTGTTTCTCTAGTGACTGTTAATAAATTTGCTTAGAATTTGAGATAATGATTGTGGAAAAACATGCTAATTTAAACAAATTTGTTTTCAGCAAATTGATCTCATGGACAAATTTATTGACAGAAATGGAAAACAAGTACTTATGTTTTTTTACCAGGATGGAGAATCACCAAAACTGGGTAATAATTGTGGAACACATTTGTTGATTTATTCTTTCAATGCAGTACCTTTTGTATCCACTTTAGATTTAAGAGTGTTTATTTGCGTCTGAATGCCACACCAAACAGCTTCATTTCCAAATGTAAAAATTGTGTAATGTGCCCAAAACCTTTTTGTAAAAACCTCTCAAGTTGAAGACTTCCAAATGCTAAACCCTCACGAGCTGAAAACTTCCAGAACATTTTGTGGAAACTTTGCAAGCAAAGAACTTACAAATGTGTCTGAACTTCACAGCAAACAGTTTTGCCTATGGACGCATGAATTGTAACAATGTTGCAAGAACATGTCTAGAAAACCTTGCAAACCAAAAACTTCAAAAATGCGTTTTAACTTCACAGCAAACACTTTCGTTTCTGTATGCATAAATGGTGAAATGTGCCCAGAAAATTTTTTAGAAACTTTGCAAGCCTGAAACTTCGAAAATGCGTCTGAACTTTGTGAACCGTTAACTGCTGTATAATCTGCTGCTGTCTCAGAATGCGTTAAATCTGTGGTTCTCAAGCACTGGTTTGAGAGATGTATGCAGTTCCCAAGCACCCTTGTACGGCCCTCAGTTTTACAATAAAATCTCTAATATTTTATGTAACAGACTTTGTTCTGCTGTAAAGCAAAATGTGTCAAGTGACTTGTTAAAATTTCTTTAGTGCGGCTCTCTAACAAAGTTGTAAATCTGGATATGGCTCTGTTTAGCAAAAAGGTTGAGGACCACTGGTTTAAATTGTGGAGAAGTGTCCGGCATATTTTTGAAATGAAAAACTAAAATTTGCTTTATGCAATTTTCTCCTGTGAAGAAAATTGCATTAAAATTTAGCAAGTGCTGCTTTTTTTAATTGTTGGCTGGTGCCCAAAAAAGTGTCGAAAGTGCTGTTTTTTTGGCTTATACGGAACACTGCTGGACATTGAACATACACATTTCTAAAGCTACGGGATATAAAACTGTTTCAGCAAATTCAAATTTATTGGTTCTGATATTTCAAATTTTGAATTCTTGCAGTGCTGAGGAAACCAATAATGATAAAATGAAACAAATTCGAAGTTTTTGCAGTGGTGTGCATTGTGCAGTACATCATCTTTATAGAAAACAAGTATTTTTTGTTTGCCACTGCTGGAATCCTCTTGTACTGTGTGTTTTTTTGCCAACTCCTCCCCTGGCGCACTTCGCTGTGTTCTTTCGTTGTAATCGGCAGCACTGTTCCGTTCAACTTACAAAAAAGTGATGTGCGCTTAGTGTGGATATTGACGTGAGTGCAAGTGACTGTTGAGGAGCTGCCTTATTCCTTAGTTAATCTATTTGAATAAGCTCATCGAAGATTTAATAAGTTTATTTATGTAAAGAAAAATGCTGTCGTTAATTGTTCATACATTAAGAGTGTGACTCTACTTTTGATGAAACTGTGAAAGGCTCATAGTTTGGTGAATGATTAATTCTATTTGATTGTGTGTCAGTGCCGGATTAAGGCAGCGTGGCCCCTGTAGCATTTCAACAGCGGGGCCCTAAGTTAAAAAAACCTCAACATCTGCCAAATCATAAAATGTGTGGTCAAGGCATCTGGGTTACTAGCTTTACTCTCTGCATGTTCTTTCCACTTCGCATCGTGACATAAAAGTCTGGGTGTGCCATACTGACCGCCATTGTTGCCAGATGTTTGTGAACTAAATCTGCTACATGGTGTAAAAAAACTGCTAGATTTTGCTAAAAGTCTTATCACAAATTTTCAGCTAAAATCTGCTAAAATCAGTGAAATTCTGTTGAAAATCTGTTAGTATTAAGATGATTACAAAAAACATATTAAGTTAAAGAATATATTAATTTCTTGTCTTGCACTTGCTTTCAATGAGCATGGACTGAAAATGCTGGTCTTGGCCAACACACTTTTCAGCTGAAAATTTTACTTAAATCAAAAGTTTGAGCATTGTAACTGCAGCTTGCCTCGTTTTGTGTGTGACATGCAGTTCTTGATGATCTCTTTCATTATGGTTGCATATTTTTGTACAGTAGAACAATGCTCAGCGATAAACAATCTGAGCATAGCTTGGTCTTCAGCCCTATAGCTTCGCCAAATCAGAGCCTTCAGCCCAGGCCCGTAACTAAGGGGCTCAGGGATGCGAAACCCCCTTGGAAAATTTTTTGCCACCTGGAAAATGTGTTGGACATAGTCCAAAGCTATTGAACATAGTTTTAAAAATTGCACCCCTCAGAAAACTCTTCACCTCCCGCATTGTCCCAAGCTGGTTACAGATCTGCTTCAGCCCTATGGCTTTGCCAAATCTGAGCATAGCTTTGCCTTCAGCCCTACAACTTTCTGAGTGTGGTCTTTGTAACTTAAAACTTTGTGTTACATTAGGGAGGATGCAAAGAGGTCTTTAGTCTTATCTGATTCCTTTTCTATCAGTTATGCCTTTTAACCTCACAATGTTTCAACTTTTAAGTTTTGAATTTTGCAACCATATATGTTGGCAGCTTTGGTTTACTAGGGATTTTTTTTGCCAAATGTAACTACAGTACCGTCCGAATTAATTGACTCAAACAAAAAAACAAGCAATTTTTCAGTTTTTATTATTTTATTTCAATAGCACAACTTTGAAAACAGTCTTAGTAGTTGATATGGCTTCCTTTGTTCTTGATGACTTGTCTAATTTGTGTTGGCATAGATTCCACCAATTTTTCACATGTTTTGGTGATTTCTCCCCCTGTACCATATGGAAATTGTACCCTCAATCAGCTTGGTTGTAGTGGTGCAGTCATATTTCTGTAGTTCTTTTTTTATTATAGCCAACAGGTTCGCAATCAGATTTAGGTCAGGTGAGTTACCAGGCCATTTTAACACTGCAATGTTATTGTCAGATAAAAATTTCATCATTTTTTCTGAACAATGACAGGGTGCTAAATCTTGTTGAAAAATGCCCTCACCACTAGACAAAGCTTTTTGCATATCTGGAATCAATCTTCGTTGGAGAACTTCAATATACTGGTAACTTTTCATCACTCCCTGGACAGGAAAGAGCGACTAAGCGATCCAACGCTTTTGTAGCTGAAGCATCCCCAAAACATTTTTGGGGGTATGTTTTGCCTGTTGGTTGAGGTGGCATGGTTTTACCCTCTCTCCTACACTCCTCACAAAGCAAGAATGCTTGCCTCCAACGAAAAAATAAGTTTCTTCCGAAAACATTACCTTTTTCCAAACAACCAAAGTCCAGTTTTTGTTTTCTTCAGCCCAAGCAAGTCTTTTACTCTTCATTTTTTTTGGTTAGCAGCTGCTTTGTCAGAGGTCTTCGAGCAACTCTTCCAGCTTTAATGAGACGTCTTTTTATTGAAGTGTTGCTTAAATGAATTCCATAAGCCATCATGTCTCTTTGTAAATCACTACTGGTCTTCATGGGATTAGCAACACTGAGTCGATGTAGCATTTTATCATCCCTAGCAGACGTTTTACACTTTCGGCCACATTTCCCTTTGTGTCTTGGAGAGGTTGTCCCAGTTTCCTTAAAGTGTCAAATAATTCTACAAACTGCGGACTGACTCACCCCAACCATACCTGCAATCTACCTTGATGTCTTGTGACAGTGCCTATACAGAGTAAGAATACTTCCACGCTTTTTGGGGGTTGTGTCAGCCATAATTTAAATGATGCACCTTCTGATTAGGGTATCTTGTCAAAATAACGAATTTTAGCAAGTTGCCTTCAGACAAATAATGACATCATAACAAGAATTGTGACATCATCATTTTAATTTTTCTTCATCAAATCTGGGCTTCAATGATATTCAGCAATGCTGCAGCATTTAGGTGATCTAGTTGTTAAGTTTGATACAGGCATAAGGTTTGAATCCTTGCAGTGTTTTCTTCCTCTCTGGAGTTATGCACTGGCACCGCACCCGTGAAAATATTTTTTGTGTGATGCTGTCTTGTAAATGCAAGTTTTGTGAATGTGTGTGTGAAATATGTTGAGGTTTACTGCAAAGCTGTACTGCAGCCAGGTCATTAGCCAGGGGGGGAATTCGGGAGCAATCCCCACAAATTTTTTGCCCACAATTTTTCTTCCCCTCCTAAATATGTATTTGCCCCCAAACTTTTAAACCTGGCTACAGGCTTGAGTGCCAGAAGAATTTTTTGAAGGGGGGGAGGAATAGTGAGCGTTTCTGAAGGTAGTAAAAAAGATTTTTCCAGGGGGAGGCCAGAAGAGGGAAATTTCATTTTTCTCTCTCAAAATTTAGAAAGCAACCATTTTTTGCCAAAAATGTAATAGAAAAATGTCACATTTCAAACTCCAGGAGCAAAGACCCCTAGACTGTCAATTTCGGTGTAAAGCACTCAAGTCCGTTTCTTTGTTTGTTAATTATATTGTCGATGGTAACAGGAAAATTTTTTTTTCTGTGATGCAAAGAAACGCTACGCTATCTCACTACTGCAGACCTAATATGATCTGGGAATTCGAATGTTTAGGTATTTTATTTGCAAATTGAAAACTTTTAACAGCTGTTTTCTCAAAACTGGTATTTTGTGACTTAAGCACTTTTCGTTAGAGGGTTTTCAATTCTCTGTATAAGTTGAGGAACATTGCCCACATTTGCAACCATTGTTGTGCTTGCTATGGACTTAGTAATGCAGATGTAAACATGCTTGTGTGTGAAAGCTATTGTGTACTTTTCCTTGAGATTAGACAATGACCGTAACAATACGACAGTTGTGTACTGACATAAGAATGTGTTTTTTGTTCTGTAAGACTAGTTTGTTAGCAAAGCTGCCATCTAATGAGTTGAATTTGCAAATTTTCTGTTGGAGACTGAACATGCAGTGTTGATTTTAGCACCTCGGTCAAAGCAGATTTTAGCATCTCAGCTGAAGGTGCAGTCACCTTGTTTTGTGGTCATCCCCATGAGGATAATTGCTTATGAAATTAATGGCAATGCAGCTTTTGTCTGCACAGTGTATTTTACACTTCTTTGAAGTGAAACATGTGATTAAGTAATAGCATTTCTGTGTGAATATGCAGTTGGTGGGTTTGAATGTTATGCAATTACCCACACTATTTTCTTAACATATTATGGTTTTGGTTTGGGATTCCATTGTTGTATTTGATAAGCAAGTTATGTGTTCAAGCCATATGTAATTAACCAGAGTCATGTGTAACTACTGAAAAATGATGCAAGTTTCATTGAGTTATGATTGCCTTTCTGTTTTCAGAATCAGGAAGAGTCTTGCCAAAGACAGACAGAATGAGAAAAGTTTTTGTCACTGATGGTTTAAAAGAAGCTATTACAGGACAATGCTTATATTTTGTTAAACCTCGTGGTGATCAACTCCTTTCAATGAGAAATATATCTGAGGTACTGTGTGGGCAGGACCAATTCTTTGACTCTAGGCCAGAGGTAAAAAAAGCAGTTGCTTCCTCATGCTGCATGATTAAAAACTTGCAGTGCGTGAATTGCAGCAACATAGCAGTGCATGATATATACAGAGTATAAAGGTTTCGTCAGTAAGCCCCACAATTCCCACTATTCTCACCATGCACACTGCTCACCACCTCCACATGCCTCTAGGTGCAAAAATTGAATGCTCTCACATAGAGCACGTTGAAAGTGAAGAGGTTGTTAGAGACAAGCACTGCGTTGTAAAGAGCAAAATGCTCTTATAGGTAGAGTGCATCACAAAGGATCTGCTCGGTTATGCATTGTTGCAGGAAAATAATGTGGGTAAAACACCTGAACAGCATTCTTGTGGTGAAATGTGACAATCACTGTGGTATGTCATCTTTTTAAAAAATAAGCAAAATTATAACAAGAAACTGTTGGGTGGAAGAATGAAAATCATGTAGGCCATATACAGTACATAACAAGCAGCATTTCTGCAATGAAATGCAAAGTTATCAAGATGTGGTATCTGGTGTTTTCCAAGCTTAACAATATTATCACAAAAAACTGTATTGGAGAATTAAAACAATGTAGGCTGCATGCATACATGTATTTAACCTTACTAGCGTTCCTGCACTGAATTGTGTTCAGAGAAGTTTGTAAGCTGTAGTATGTTGTCGAGTGTTTTTCTCTTAACTCTTTGGCGTCCGGCTGCTTTCGGGGATTTTCAGAAAAAAAAACAATGCACGTGGCTTTGCGTGGGAATATCGCTGCTCCTGTTCGGGTTACAGACCTAGTTGAAGCGTCAAAAGATGCGGCAAGTCTTGTAGTCTCCACTCGAAAAAAATTGTTTTGCTTGGGAGTGCAGGTTTTTTGTGAGTGATGTCATAAGTGGAGGACTTTTAGGCCACCCTGGCCCTTGGCGCCAACCGTTAGATGGTAGTATTTCACAAGTTTTTACTGGAAACTAGGCTACAATCCGAGTCTTTTCGTACTTTGGATGACCTGCTGGGGTTTCGGGTTAAAAAATTACGATCTAAGTTAGTAAAAATATTTGACTAATTAGGTAATTAGATAATTAATTAAATTGTTTATTTTAGATCATAACTTTTGAACCAGAAACGCTAGAAAGTCGATCAAAGGCTTAAAAGACTCGGACTCGAGCCTAGTTTAGAATGAAAACGTCAGCGAAACACTTTATCGTAGCGGTTGGGCCGTAGGCCAGGCATCATGAGCCAAAATGACCCCAAAACTACTTCACTTATGACGTCAGTCACAAAAAATCTGCACCGCCAACCAAAGATTTTTTTCGAGTGCAATCTACTAGACTGGCCGATCCGTTTGAGCCCTTGAACAGCTCTCTAGCGCAATCGGCGGAGGAGCTAGGGCGTTGGTGAGTCAACCGAAAACTGCTGTTTTTTAAGCCGAAATTGAAGTACGAAATATCGTACACCGGCTCTCAAAGTGTTAACACTTTCGGTACCCAGTGGATTTCCCACAGCAATATCCACTGTTACTGGGTGGTTTACCTTTAAGGACTACATGAGCCACTGTTTTTGCAGAGATTTCCAACACCATTACTTGTCAACCGACTGAGCAAGTGTTTAAGGTTGAAAAAAATGTTTTTCGGTTTGGATTTGGGTTTTTTTGTGGGTGATGCCATACTGGGGCATGTTTTCGCCTGTTCGATCAAGTTCACCTGGCCCTGGGACCAGCTCAAGAAGCCATTTTTTTGCTAAAAAAATTACTTGGAAACTAGGCTATCATCCAAGACTTTAGAGCTCATGATTGGCATTCTAGCATATCTGGAGCCAAAATATGGCTTAAAAACTAAAATTGGGAAAAATTTAAATCAACGTTGGCCATTTTGGCTAAATACTGTAACTCGCCACCCGAGAGAGCTGTTCAAACCCTATAACGACTCAGAGAAAGTCTTGTACTTCGGAACAAAAAAAACTGTAGGTTTTGGATGTCATTTTTTTTGTTGATTTTTACATGATGGGAGTGTGTTCATGCATATTTTGCTCACATTAGGATGGTGTCATTGGGCCCTGGATGCCAACGCCAAGAGCCATTGTTCGACTCGAGTTATTTTTTGGAAACAAGGCTATAATATGAGTCTTTAAATGATGGACTTTCTAACATTTCTGGTTTGAAAATTATGGCCAAAATGCCGCAAATTAATTAATGAAATCACTGCTAATCCCTGAGGCGATTCCGGAAACATCTGGCATTTTTTGGCCATAACTTTGAACCCAGAAATGCTAGAAAGTCGATCAAGGGCTCTAAAGACTCGTATTATAGTCCAAAATCCAAGAAAGAATTGAGTCACAAAATTGGCTCATTGGATGAACCGATGACGTTATAAAAAAGAACCGCAAAACCTACCCCAATCATGTCAACAACCAAAAACCTCAAACCTGAAACTTAGCACTTTTAGAGCCGCCTGGTTTCGGCGATTTTTGCAAAAAAACAGCAGTTTTCGGTTGCCTTACCAATGCCCTAGCTCCTCCGCCCATTGCGCTAGAGAGCTGTTCAGCGGCTCAAACGGATCGGCCAGTCGAGTGACGTCATAAGTGGAGGACTTTTAGGCCACCTTGGCCAACTTCACCTGGCCCTGGGCGCCAACTGTTAGATAGTAGTATTTCGCTGAAGTTTTTACTGGAAACTAGGCTACAATCCGAGTCTTTTGATACTTTGGATGACCTGCTGGGGTTTCGGGTTGAAAAGTTGTGATGTGAGTTAGTGAAAATATTTGACTAATAAGATAATTAATTAATTTGTTTATTTTAGATCATAACTTTTGAACCAGAAATGCTAGAAAGTTGATCAAAGGCTCAAAAGACTCGGACTCGAGCCTAG
>JGI24022J15233_10002818_pt1 | contig 16670 bp, 13 predicted proteins | sample Ectturendosymbi2_FD_15233 | JGI IMG/M metagenome (IMG submission 15233)
CATAATTGTGATTATAAAATTTTGTTTGGTGTTCCCCAAAATTTTTTTATTGCATAAAGTGGTCCGTGATGCAAAAAAGGTTGAAAAACACTGCCTTACAAGAGCCCGTTGCGTTTGCGTTAACAGTAATTCTCATTGCTGAAATGTTGCGAGCTGTGCAAGTGGCTAATTTGCTCTTGAGAACTGTCAAAACAAATCGAATATTGGTTTCCAACCCAATGGCAATTGTTTTTAAAGTTGGTTACGGAAAAAGTCAGTAAAGCCATCCTACGAACTTGACGATGATTTTTATTCTTAGGTTTGCCGTAAAAAGTGACCTTGGCTTTTGTTTAGTTGCAGTCGATTGTCGGAAAATGTTGTCTTGGGTTAATACGAAAAAGGCTGTTTGAGCGCCTTGGAACTTGTGTAAGTTTTAATGCAAAGAAAGTCTGATGGCACTCGTTTGCATGTGTGCGATAGATTTTCTGCAAAATGAGTCTTTTGAAGCGGTTGGTTGCTCTGCGTTTTGCTCAGTCCTTACACAGTCACTGCTTACCCTGGCAAAATACTTCACTTTTTCGTCACAGATACAGTGCACTAATGTTGTTCATGTGACAGGTCCGATTGCTTCCACGCATTCGTGAGCTTGCCGACAACAGACAAAAAGGTCATTTACAAGTACCTGCTAATGAACAACAACGAAGAAACATGGGAAAAACTGCCTTATTTCACGGCCAAAAAAACTGCATACAGAGAAGCTGCTTTCACGCTTGGTAAAGTTGCTTAATTCCCGTCTTCGTACCGTTGATGGTTTCGCAAATATTTTTTTTACGTAATTTTTGCAGAACGGGAGTTGATAGTCTTTGATGTGACCGACTTGGGAACACCAGATAAGGATGGAAATGTCGAAGCCATACATGACAAAAAAATCGCAAACCATTTGCCGCGCCTTTCCGATCTAGGGACGAAGAGTTCGGGCCGCAACCCGATGCCTTTATCGTTATTCATCGAACACATCGGGTCCTGGTGGAGCCATGCTAGCAAAGGCTTAAAATTCAACAATGGAGTTTCCATCGCAAGCGCTCAGTCAAATGCCGTAAGTGTTGCTCATCTTTCTCGTTTGCACACAGTGCGTAACTGTGCGACGAAGTTTTCTGCACGCACAGAACGGCGAAAACGAGTCCGGACAGGTCGGTACGGCACATCAGCACAAGATCCTGAAAGTAACCTGCGAGCTAACAAAGGAAAACGGCGTGAACCTGTTGCGCGACAAAATACAAACGTTCTTCGGTGCCCCTTTCACGTGGAAGAAGGTGGTTGCCGTGCCACAGTTCAGAACAATCTGCCGGTTGCAGTTTTATATCTCTGCTTTAATTCTTCCTTTTGATTCGATAGCTGTGCGCATGGTGATAGCGTGTTGCCGGTTATCGCATAGCACTGCCAGTTGAGGAGGTGGGCCTAATGGTTTCGACAGCACTGGTTTTGTCTTCAAAACACTTGACGTCACAAAGTCCCAAGCGATAAACTTCGTGGAAAACGCAGTCGGTTGCCAGGCAACCGTTCAATGATCGAGCCGGCACAGTAACAAAAGTGCAGGGAGCAGGCCTAAAGTTTTTGGAAAATTCGTCAGTTGCTTTCGTGAAAACCCACAGCGCAAAACGCGTTCTTTGCAAGCGCTTGTTGAGAGCCGGTGCAGTAGATGCAAAGTTTAGCAGCGTTGGTTTGTATATATTAACTGCGTACCCGAACACCAGTTGATTGCTCTTACCAGTAGCAAAAAAAGGTACGGCCAACAACGAGGGTACTTCATAAAATGATTTACCATTGTGCTTATTATTGCTGGTGGGGATATGCACCCCCCCTTCTACAAGCAGCTACTGCTTCTTTGAGCAACTCCTTTGCCCAGCCTAAAAGTTGTTCATTTGTGTTGTAAGTATTTGGGCCTCCAGCAGTTTCCACCTTCTTCCAATAGTGACACATCTAATTGCGTTTTGTTGATATGCATCACCCCGGGAATTACCTTAATCCTGTCCTGGTCACTGATGTTTCAACTTCTTTTTTCAGTTTGCCACACATGCGTTGCTGAAGTACTTGAAAGAGGATATGCCAGAAATTCCAACTGTTGTTGGGTCTTTTGCCCTGGCCATGGTAATTAAAAAGCACAGCATAGAGCTGACTGCTGATTTGTGGGAAACTGTCTGCAACAATTTACGCATTGACGTCAATAACAAAAGCGCAACAAAAACTGTCTATGACATGTTAACTGCTGCGAGCGAAAAGACAAAGTAAGTCCAGACTGCTTTTTATCTTTTCTTTTATAACCAACGTTTTCTCTAAAGCTATTTGGCTAGTACGCCAGTGCGTATTAGGGAGAGTTGTGCTAACTCGCAAAACGCCGTACCTTCCTTTAGGCTGGAAGATATACTCAACTCCACGTTGGACAAAGCAGTAAAGTCGCCATGCTGTCTCATGCTTTTCCCACTGTATTACGTAATGCGGAACGGTGGAAAATCGAACTACCAGGAAAAAACGTGGGAAGAAGTTAAATCGGTTTTCGAAAAGAAGGTCTTCTCTGCTCTGCGGGAAGATTCAACACAGCAGTGAGTCTGTGGTCTTTTGCGTCGTTTGCTTATCTTGCAAACAACATTTCCATTCGCTCGCCAATCACGTAAGGCCCACACTGTCAGATTAAACCCGAACTTCTATTTCTTGCTTGTGATGATATCGCTGTGAAGTGCGAGACCACCGCCAAGTCACTCCGTCATGCGATAACACTTGATGCTTATTCTTGGAACGTGTGCCTACGGTCTTAGTCGATAACAAATTATCATCTTGTCGCTAATTCCACCGAAAGCAACATTATAAGTGGATGAAAAATTTTTGTCCCTTATCGTTCATTCACATTCGTGTTAATCTCACACGGGTTGATCGTAAGTGTCGATTTATCTCGCTATTCCACGTACGACCTACGTTTTTTTGCCAGAAATCTAATACAGCTTAAATGCAAGTACAAGCAAATCATCCAAGCTTTTCCATATTTTTCGGAAATCTACCAGCAGGCACTGACCATACGTTCTGTTACGATTATTTTAAAAGAAGATCGGGAATATTGTAAATTTTTCAATGCTTCGTTATTCCTTGGTGACTTGGACAAGAGTTTCAACTTCCAGGATTGCCAGGTACTCCGTTTGTAAGATAAAGTTTTTCATTGCCTGTATGGAGCTATTTATATTTCGTTGGATGCGAGCTTCTGATAATTGCGTTGCAAAAATTATTTTTATGACCTCATGTGCATTCGACCGTGGCGGCAATGCGATCAACGTTCAGATTATACCTTTCTTGTGCGTTTGACCTAGTCGGTTCAGGAGTATAGGACAGAGGTAATGCTGCAAAATGTGGCTGTCGATTCCATCGAAATTGTTAAGGCTCGACAACTCAATGATGTACGGTTGAATAAATTTGAAACAATTGTTTCCACGTTCGTTGGCCGTATGTGGGCCACAGGGTTTGACCGCATCGACAGTGCCCCGGTTTGAGGCGCGCCTTCCACTCCCTCCAGTGGTTTCCGATTCATTCTCTTAACTGGCGTCTCTTGCGGTAAAGTGAAGAAAAAAGATAAACTATGAACTTTTTGTTTGTGTGCGTGCGTTTGTTTTATGTTTTTCTTTAACTGCTCTTTTGCAGTTGTTGGTAGAAAGCTCCAAAACTGGTGAATGGCTCCACGGTGAAGTTCTGAAATTTGCCAAAAATTCCAGGTGAATAGTTTTAACCTGTTTTTAGTGAGACTTGGCTTTTATCCCACGAGTGACGTTGCTTTCCACGCTGTGACGCAGGTTTTTATGTCATTTTTTTCACTCAGAGCTGTAGTTTTAGTTCGGTTTTGGCGAACATTTTTGTCTTGTGTGATGAAGAACTGTTTGTGTGTGGTTTGGAAACCTTTGATGCTTTTGTCGCAATTGGTCAAAAGAAAGATTTTTTAGTTGTGAGGGAAAGGCTCGGAAGCAACTGGATCAACTCAACAAGATCATACGAAATCTAATCGCAAAGTGCTGCCAGGAGAAATCCGATCTCCGTGGTAGCGGCTCTGCTCTGTGCTGGTTCGTTCGCCTCTTCGCGCTGTATGCGAAGGTATGTGTCACTGCAAACGAATAGGAATTAGTCGGTTGTTGTTTTTGTTTTACCGTCAAATTATTACTCGACATTTCCAAATCACGACATCTCATTTTTAAAAACTGCGTTAAAATAATAGAAAAGAGTGCTTGGCATTTCACCACCCAGACGATCACTGTTGTACAAAATCCATTTTACACATTTATTCCGTTTTGGTTCCGCCCGCGAAGCAAAGACGACCGGTCTGTTCAAGACCAACTTACAACGGTGTTTCATGCGGGAAAGCGAGTGCGGGTTGATTTGAAACGCACACGACATGTTTCCGCCGCCACCTTGCCACACCTTTAACATTTGTTCTATTATAAGACTTTGTCGGGCGTGGACGGTGTTGCCAGAGAAGTTTGCAGCTGGATGAAGAACAGCACAGCGCGCGACACTTTGCAGCAAACAGCCCAGGCAAGTCAGCTTCGAGCGCTCTGTGCGACGCGGTATCACGTTTTGAAACCGTATGTTGCGCGCTGCATTGGGCACGACCGTCGCTGTGTTGTTGAAAAGCGATCGAGATCTTTGCATTCTGAGTGAACCTAATCTGATATGTTGTGACTATTATGATCGTATCTTGGTGTGAAACTCGCTGTCTGTGATTGACGTAGCTCTGGGATCAACTTTAATGAAACATGTGAATTACAAAAAAAGCCAATTGTTTCTTTTTAAAAAATCACTCATTTTTCCTATAACGAGCTTCTTCATTTCATTGCATGAGTTCATCGGTCCCATTCGCCCACACGCCACTCTGCGATTGTAGGTTTTCTTGCAGTTAAAACTCTATCTTCGCCGTTGTCGCCCATGTTATCTAAGTTTTCCTATCAACGTCGCCAGTCATCGTTCTAAGCAGTTGAAACATTGCATGTCAACTGAGCGAAGCAAAGATTTTCCGTTTTGCCCTATAACCCACAACCCACCCTTACACATATTTTTTTAAAGGTGGTCAGCAAATTAATCCAGCTGAAAATGAAGGACAAAAGCGTTGCAAATATTTGGCGAAACTTTCTAATCGGTGGCGTCAAAAGCGTTGTGTCGAAGGTGAGGTGAAACTTGCAACGAACTCAATGCATATGCCTCCTTTATCCGGTATCTTAAACTATGTGTGCTAAGCTATTAGAGCAGTGCTTTTAACTGGGATACCCAGTGAAAATCCTGGGAGAAGGCCAGAAAGGGTGCCAAGAGTTTTCTTTTAACCCTCATGTCATAAAAAGATATAGATCCCGGGCTAATATCTTTGAGAAGGGAGACCCGGGGTTGAAAAGCTTAAGAACTGTTGTAACAGAGTTTGCTGAAGTTGCCACGTCTGGATTTTGCATACTCCCAGTGTCATTTTTAGTTGTTGCTTTTGGCTACTCCTGCAGTGTGCCTTCTGCCGCGACGTTCGAGGCCAACCCTTTTTCGAGGGACCTTGTACCTCGACTAAACCTGTTCCAACAGATCAACCTCTGAACTGCACAATCGAAAAGTGCACTGCATGACTGTGCCGTCGTGGCCTATACCATTTCAAATGTGTTGAGATTACGTTCTGGTTGTGCTAAGTGTTCTGTTTTTGTAGAAATTTAATGAGGACGCAGAAAAAACCTTGCTTGTGTTCACCGCACTCGACGAGCTTAAGCCCTGCCCGGAAGTCAGGAAGTGTTTTTCCGACGTCATTTTCGAGTGTTCCCACCGCTTGTCTAAGGTGAGCTTGCGCTAATTTAGAACATGTCCGGCACCGATGAATTCGTTGTATGGTCTTACTGGTTCTTCCGCTCTAGCATTTCAGTCGCTTGCTTTTGATCGGATTGTATGCATGTCGGGGCCGTTTTGCCTTATCAGCTTCGTTGTCGTATATATGATGCGAGCTGTTGCATCAGGGTTTTGCATACAAGTAGACATTGCCCTCAAACCTTTATTCAATGTTGCGTTTTGCATTTACTGAGTTAAGCTAGAAGAGATACGTTAAATCAGGTGGTAATTGCGGCGAGATGGACACCTAGGTTGTTTTGTTATTTTATTTCTTGTAAGTGGTATGTAAATCCTTGCCGTATTTAAAAAGAATTTTCGCAGCAATACTGCATGCTGTTTGCAGGATAAACCGGGATTTCTATTCAATTTGTTTCGTGACAGTCCTTTCAAAAAATTGGTGCCTATCTACAACGACATGTTGCTGAAAACGTGGTCATCAATTAAGGATGGATCCAGAGCGAAAATCGTGACTTTTGCGAAGTGGCCATACGCTTCTAATTTTTTTAAATTGTTTGGTGAGTTTCGAGTGTTGACTTTATTCGTCATGTTTAGTGTTTCACGCAGAATAAACAATCATACGTTGTATGACTTCCAGGTTCGACGGAAAACAAAATGTTACTTCCCCCAAAGGGAATATCTGTTTTGGAAGAAGTGAAAACCAGCCTGTTCGGCTTCGCAGAGGATCTGTTGCCAGGCAACGTAACAGTGAAGGAGCTGGAGGCTTTGAACTCCGGTCGAGACGATTTCGTTGAAGTGGCCAAGGCGTGTAGCACGGTATGCTTACGAGACAGTGTTACTACGGAACCGAAAAAGACCTGGGTTTGCGAGTCGCGACTCGGCAGCCAATATATTCACCGTTGCATGCCTTGCAACTTCGTGTAAGCTTTGCGCATTGCGTTCTTCATTTGAATGCGCGAAGTCGTATGTTCCCGAAGGTTTTGTCCGCAGAATTGTAGCGGTCGTACTTTGGGCGGTGGAGTTTCTCGTACCGTCTGGTTTCGTTTATTTTAACCAATGCACTGAGAAAACTCCAGCCTGAAAATTAGAAGTAAAACACCGTTAAATTTAGTTTTTCCCAAGAAAAATGAGATGGTCCTCTAAAATACAGCGAATGAAAGGCGGTAGCCATGTTTGCAGAAGTGCGGAGCGCAAGACTTTTGTTCATAGTTTCAAACTAAATAAAAACACAACCGGCCAACCTTCGTAAAAGTTCGGAGCATGCGATTAGGTTCGCGTCAATTGATGATCACAGAAGGTGCGCTTTCACTATAAAACAGCAGTTGTTGATTGGGGGTCCTCGTACCCCTGGGGGTGTGAAGGTGCGAACTTCTATGTCGGATTAAGTGCAGTTCTGCGTTAGCGACGCGACTAAGTTTTTTTTTCTGTAGCTGCAAGATTTACGACGACAACGAATTATTTCATTGGTGCAATCACGGTGTATACGAACGCTGAAATGTTTTTTCTTCCCGTAGGGAGTGGTGAGCGCGAAGGGAATGGAGAACCGCTGTCTTAAAGAGAAATAAAAATGCATGACTTGAAAAAATCCTGCTGACCTGCGAGACGCGCTTTTCAAACCCCTCGCGCAAGTCACGCTTAACGATTTTGCTTTTGTTCTCTTGAATCAGAGTCGGTCGAGTGCTTCAAACATCCATCACGTTTTTGCACAGACAAAGGACAAGCCGTCCGGCGACGTTCCAGCTTTTGATTCCTCAGCAATTGAGCGAATTGTTACGCGGCGAATGAAAGAATACTCGCTTTTTGTGAAGTTTCAATCACACATTGAATACTTCAACAAGCTGGCCAGTGAAATCGTCTCAGGTACATGTAGAATTTGTAAAATCTTGTTTTGTCCATATTTGGTGGACTTCTGTAAACTTTCGAAGCTGTAACAGGTTCATACTACTTACTGGTCATGCTCTCGGTAATTTATTTGTACCGTGGACTGCTGGCTGAAAAGTTTTCATAAAAAACTTACCGTTTTCTTAAACTTCGTAATTAAACTGATTTGTACTGTCGCTGACTTGTTTTTCATTAAACTTGCAACGTTCCGGACAATCGAGATATTTTAAAGTTTTTTATGTGAAATTGGGATTTGATCCTTGGAAAACTTCATTTTCTCGCTGCAACACCGTTATTCGTTTGAAAAGAACGTGTTTTGCGAACGCTGTGAGTGATTTGAACCTTTTCATCACCACAGAGCAAGTGTCAGCGAATCCCAACCAGAGCAAATGACGTAGAAAGACGTAAAACGTGTCAGCTGCTCAAAGTAACTCGTTTCTGCCGAAGGCACGGCCAGTCGTCATAAATGAATTCGATGGGAGTAGATTTCGTCTTACCGCGTTTGCTGCGTTCCCAGAAAGATTCAACCTGCTGCCGGCCGATCTGTCCGAACTGAAATGGTTTGAAGTGTTCGCGAGCGCCCCGGACGCTTCAGTCGACGTGGAAGACAGCTTTTCGCTTTTCGGCATCACCAGGTCCAAGATGAGAGTCTTTCAGGAGATCGAAGGAATCGAGGTGAGGCTTGCGCTGCTCACTTGGTCTTCTCCGCACGCTACAAACGTCATTTTCAAAGCCGTCAACGTTTTTCTGCAGCTTATTGATCGCGTCCACCTGAAAAAAGTTTGGAGCGTGATGGCCAAAGGCTTGTTGGAGATTACCACAAAACCAGCTGGCCGTGGATTTATTCTATCGCTCGACGCTCTTGAATCCCTGTGGCGTCAATTCAAGAACCGGATAGAAACGTTTACGGATGACGTGAGGAACGGTAAGCCTGAAAAGCCGTCTTACAGTTTAGCCTTTTTGAAAGCCTTTATGCTTTCAAAATAAGTCAACGTCAACCTAGAAAGCGAGATTTTGCTGTTGCGTTGTAAAAAGTTGTGTTGTGTCGTGTCTCAATAGTTATATTTGCAATCGCTCCTCACGCTGGAAATGGAAAGTTTTTCGAAAAAATCGAAAATCACGTCGTTATTCTCAGCGGTATAGCAGGCAGGGGTTGCGCAAAAACATTACTGCCTGTACTTGTTAAGGAGAGATGCCGCCTTGGAAGTGTAAGTAGCTGTGGCAGCGCACCACCAGGTTTTTTCTGTATGATCCGCCGTGTCGGGAATCAGAACATTTCCGCAAAAATGTACTTTTTATTTTTCTGTATGGGACGGCGGTAGTTCACACATGGGACTTTTTTCACGTCAAAACTTGTTTTTCTGTTTGCAGTGCGGCGTCATCACACCAGTCACGACGTTTATTTTTCATTTTCAGAGCGCTGGGCAGGAGGAAGTGTCGGATTAGACATCACTGTAATGAACAGTCTTTAATAGGGTCCTTGAATCAATTCGCAAGTGCATTTGTTTAATGCCTGCTGGAGCTGCTGACACCCAACAGCTATTGTAGTTACTCAGTTGTCTTTTGTCTCTCTAAGGCACTGTCTTCATTTCTTCGGTCGACTCTCATTTCGAGCTGTTGCTGGAGGTGGACGATATTGCGAAAGCAAATCCGCCGGAACAAGAAAAAATAACGGAAATACTTCGCGAACATTCCGCCTGCAACTTCACGAACATTCCTTGCCATGACGAGACACCGCGCCGCTCAAGTTCGAGTAGCAGCGGTTCAGAAACTCCCGATCTCGCCGACCACCCTGCTTTTGAAGTAGCCTGTGCTGAACAAAGGCTGACCTTGATTGAAGAAAACTACTTATGTTCTAACGATTCCTCTTCAACTGGTGCTTGCGAGTGGATAGAATCGCGGGCCATCCAAATGCGTTACTATTTCTTGGCACGATGGCTTCAAGAAAAATATGATTACTTATACAAGCTGCGAGACCTTTTGGATTTGAGCGGCGACTTCAGCGAATTACGACGCGTAAAGGTTGGTTGGGTTCTTATCTCAAGAGTTAAATCGTTGAGGTTTTGTGCAATGGCGCTTGTCTTTACTTATGCAGAATTTCGTGTATTCTTTGCATCTTTACCGCGAAAAATTGAGCGGCGTTGACCAGAATCTGATACAAGCGACCAAAGCGTTCGAAAACTGCTCAGAAGAGTGCTGGAAACTGGTTGAAGGATTTGTCGAAGCCAAAGAACTTGTTGAATGGTTGAAAGAAAACATAGAAGGTAAGTTGCAACGTGTTAAATAACTGTATCCTTACACAACAAACCAGTTTGTTTGAGTATCTGACGCGTATGAGGTCGTGGATAAATCGTGCAGAGTGATGCTATTTCTGTGAGATGAGAAAATGGAGTTTGTTTGCAGGTTTTTCCTTGCGTTTCGTGAATCCTTTTCGTTAACCCCAGTCGATAAGCGTCCCACCTGAATAAATGATCAGTAGGTTTAAGTTAACCTGAAAAAAATCGTTCGGTTTTGCTTGCAGCAGTGTGCAGCAACAAGATTTCTCTGCTTGATATTGAATTTTATTGATCGTTGTACTTGTTAGAAATCGACTTTTACAGATCGCAAGGAGATGAAAGCGCTCAGTGATCTGGCAATGGTGTCCGCTGGCGACTCCACAATAGAAGTGGACAAAGTGGCGTGTTTCCGGAGCGCCGTTATGGGATTCGCTCCGTTCGTTTTTGACCTTCGTCAAAGCTGCAAGGGTCTGCACGACGTCATCCAATGCGTGCTGAGCGTCGACGAATTCGCGAAGCGAGACACAGCCCTCCTTAGAAACTGGGTAAATTTTCCGTATAATGCGAATGCTTTTGAGATTCCTGCGTGGTATGGCGAATGGCCGTCGCCTTTGTGCTTGGTTTGAATTAATTGCCACTGTCTTGGAGAGAACAAGCTGCTCACGCGGATTCGGTCTCAAGTGCTGTCTATTTTCATAGAAGTCTATGCGAGAGCAGGTCTGTTGCAGTTGGGTGTTGATCAAGCGCTTGCTGTGAAGGAATACAGTGCTTTTCGTACTGTTTCTTCTAGCTCAGAAGAACCTCATTGGATGTTTGTAATGTTTTTTTTCTTTTTAATAATAGATCAGAAATAACTGACGCCACTCCAGTTGTGTTATTGTTAGAGTTTACAGCAGCCGTCGTGATGTTTGTGATGATGGCAGATGATCTTGAGGAAAGTTGCTCAGGACTTTTACATTTTATGGCACTATTTGTTGTTTCATGAACCTATTGATTTATTGCTCATCCTGGTTTGTCTCGTTACTTCTATGTTAAATATGTAGATCACAACCACTTTGTCATTACGTTAATCTTTCTACTGACAGTTTAACACCCGTTGAAAAAACGAACTGTTTATTAAGCTTTTGCGAAGTATACCGTAAATGTTGCACGAACAAAACTCCAGAAAAACATCGAAACAATCGCGGGCAAAAGTTGTATGGGGATTCACACATTTCACAGTTGTAAATGCACATCCGATTTCACCATTAACTTAGTTGCAAATTAGCTTTCGTCAATGGTCCTTATCTCGGGTCCGGTTCACTGCTATGTGTGTTTTTGTTTATACCCCATATTACATAACTACAGTATAAATGAAATGTTTCAGGGCATTTCGACTCGATGCATGTTCACTTTGTTTTAACCATGGTTATATTGGTACAACGTGGCCAGATTGGAGACGGCATTATCTTTGCTTGTCTTTATTCGTTTTTTTCACAATGCACCGGTCGTCATTTACGGGTACATCTCTGTCCTGCAGCCAAATGCAGTGCAATGCAATAATATACCACAGCTTGTGTTGGTTCGGTTTTGGCTGTTTTTTTTATCCAGAAAGTCAGTGCGTTTCGGACATTTAATCATTTACATTCGGACGTCATGATGAGCTCACGTACTTTGTTTTCTTGCCGCGGTCCTCACTGGCTGCAGTGCCTTTTCTGACGAAATGCTACATTTCTAGTTCAAGCGCAGTGTTTTCAGAAAAGAGTTGCATGATGTTAACAACTTCGTTCATTGGCTGCTTCCATGGTGCTGATTGTGTTGTAAACTTTACCACTGGGATTTCCTGACAGCGATCAACTTCCGGATGCTTGAACTGGTTGAAAGGCGTGAAAAACCTTCACGGGTCCGGCGAGAAATCGTCACTGCTCCTTGCAAAAGATATAAACGCCCACGGAGTGTACGTCATCGGCAACAGAAAACATCCAGACCGGAATCGTCTTTTGCCAACTGTGGAAAGCTCTGTGTTGTTGCACATGAAGACGGGTGAGTGCAAGGCATGTTTTTCGCAGTTATCGAAGTAGCAAGAAGAGTAGTGCAGTCGTTTTGTTGATTATAGGCTCGCTTATACAGAGAACCAGTGTATAATGCGTCTGTCGAGAAATATCTTTTTCTTTAGGAGGTTGAAATATAGGCAGGCATTGATGCATTCAGATGAGTGCGTAAATAACGATAAACTTGGGCTGGCTGGTGAAAACTTTCTTTTGGATAAAATGTCTCGCCTTCCAATATCATTAATTGGCTTACCTAGATGATGGTTAACAAACTATTTTTGTGGAAAGGCGCCCCTGAATCGTACGACACATGCATTTATACCCCCTTAAAATAAAAGTGGCGATAAAAAATCGTAAAATCGACCTCATTAAATCTTTAAGCATGAAATGGCGCCTGGTTCTTCGCGTTAGCTTTTTTATTATTTTTAAATGGTGTCTGGTCGCCTTTTTGTGTTTTTGTTTGAATCTTTCACGTGTTTCCTAACGTTCATTTGTTAAATTACGCACTGCAAAACTTTCGTTCCTCCCTTGTTTTCACTTAAAATCAGATCCCAAGAAAGAAATGACTCTCGAGCAACTGCGCGATCTTCAGTCTCGACTGCTGCTCATCGCCGACCAAAGCCTGGTTGATGTGCAGCGGTTCATTTCTGTCCTTGGACACGTTGAAGATCTCGCACATGCTCTTGTGGCCCTGAACGCGGCGGGATGTTTGCTTTTTGACAACTGGATTGCCAAGTTCAAGTGAGCTTTTTGTTTCTTTGCATGTGGGCTCGTTTGTAGATTTTTGTACCGAACGTAAGAAGATCACACTAAGAACAAACTTCGCGTTTTACGTATGTTTTCTTCTTTGTTACGTCAAGAAAACTTCCTTCCTATTTCACGTTTGCACAAGTTTGTAATGTGCGGCTTATTGGATGGCTTCTTTAGGTTTTACAATAGAATTAGTTGTAAAATAAGGGCTTTGTGAAATAAGCTATTATTTCGTACTCTTTGTGTTGCGCTTTTACTCTTCCTTCTGCACTGGAATTCTGTCTGCGCTCTCGCCAATGCAATGTATCTATGTTACAAAAAACGGCTCACTGAAGAACTTAATCGGACGATCAATTTCCAGTGACCGGAGTTACTGTTTCATACATAGGTGTGTCGAAAGCGAGCACGGGGACGACGGTGGAAGCGAACGTCAATATCTCGACTGCATTCTGGAAGTTTCCTTCGACAACGAAAGCCTTGCCATCGTCTGCGGTGAAAATGCCACGTCAGAGATGATTCGGGTCACACGAGCCATGGAAGGGTTCCTAGAAAAGTAGCGTAAACGATTGTTTAATATCAGCGTAATTAGGTGTTTAAATGGCGGCTAAACGCTTACCCATCAGTTTTATATCATGCTGGCAATTATATTCTATTGATGTGGAAGTCGATTCTGGCTTTAACCGTGATATATTTTGTTTCAAAACCCATGAAAAAATTTGTGCGCTCTCTTTGCTATATGCCTTTTTTGCAATCTCCAAGCGCTTCATGCTGAGTCCCATCTTGTAATATTCCTTCAGGTGGAACCACAGCCTATCCGAAAAGCGGTCGACGTTTTACGACTTGAACCATTTCGATGTTCGCCAGCTGATTTACTTGAGCCGCAAATTATCGCGCGTGACTCCGCACGCAAGTGTGCCCGATCAAGTGCACACAATACTGTCTGTGATAAAACCAGACGTTTCGCGCGTGAACATCGTTGATTGTCTGAGCCAAGCCGGCAAACTGCCACAAACAGGAAGTGCTTCTTCGGAACCAGGTAAACGCTTCTGTGGATGGCAGAAAAATTGGTAGAGGTCAAATATTAGTCGGTGTTGGTGACTAATTCGCCACAAATATAGGTTTTGTTTGCGGAATGCATAGGTTTGTTTGGCTTCCGCTTCTTGTGCATAGTATTAACATATCCAATCCTATTGTGTCAGCAGAATAAGTATAAATCCTTTCGGTTTTACGCTTTTTCACATCCCCTCAGACTTATTCGGCATTTATGTTTATGTATCCTCTGCGAGCTGTTGTTTTATGATTTACCTCCTGATTTGACGCATGCTGCGAGCGTCTGTTTGTTCTTATATTGATTTTATAAAATTGTTTTTGCGACTATTCCTACACAGTGGTAAAGAACAGCCTGGTGCAATTGAAATCTCGGCTTGAGCTCATGTGATATGCGAAGCTGGTGGTTTTGCTCTGGCGATTCTGGAAAAAGGTCTAATGTTCTTAGTGCAATGCGGTCCAGGCGCTATGAGCTTGCAGCGACTTTGTTCTTCGTTATTGCAATAAATTAATGTCGCGTTTGTTTCGCTGCAGATATCAACACATCCGGCTTGCCCGCAACTGAATTGAAACGCAGGATAATTGAGAAGCTGACAAGGGAGGACGTTGAAGAAAGAGTAGCTAAGGCCGCTGTGCAAGCTGAAGATAACCGAAAAGCTGACTACGATGACATTTACCTCTGGTGTCTCGAACACGGCGATGATGTCGACATCACCGACCTTGCACGCAGTTTCGACCAAGACATAGGTTGGATTCTTGACTGCGGCCGCCTGTCTTTCTTGCTGTGTGATTGTTTTTTTCTAGATGTCTTGTTTGAATTGCTGGTTTTGCTTGAGGAAAGTAAGCTGCTGGTTGCCCTGACGTTGTCTTGGTATTTTGCAAAACTGCTGTGAACTTGATGCGATTCGGGTATAAAAATCACGTGACTTCCCGCTTCAATCTACAGGAGCTATGCGACCGCAAGACCTTCGGATCGTTTAAACTGGTGTTGCATATCAACAGCTAAAACGTTGTGTGATTTTGCTCTCCGAAAGACCACAGCACTTAACCTTTTCCACAAGACGTTAAATCTTATTGAGGGTCATAATTAACTATGCTGAGTGTATAATTTGGAATCCTGAAAGTAGGCTTTTCGTTTTTTGACGTGATGATGTTTTGTTTCATTAGCGGTTTTGTGCAGGCCTTGCCTCTAGACTCTCATGCTTGAGACTTCTGCAGGACATGGAAATACCATAAAGGTGTTAAGCCCTGAAAAAGACTTTTATGAACCTCATATACTCGGTACAATGAGTTGGCCAACCGCTTTGCAATTTCTTCATCAACCTATGTTGGTCGCAACGCCATCAAAGAATTATGAAATAGTTGCGCAACTTATTCCGAAGTAAATTGTCTCCACTGGGTTACGGGACGCTTCGATATTATGCAAAGCAGCATCTGTCAAACTGCAAGGGTGTGCAAAAGTCGTAGGTGCTAAAAATTTGCATCGAAACCTTGGTTGCTCGTACAGTAGAAGCTGCCTGTCACCAGGTTTGGTTTCCGATGAAAACGAGACCGAAGTTGTGGAGTCGGTTGTGAAAGACCAGTCCTTCATGACCCTGCACCAAGTGATCGTGAAGCTGAGCGAAGAGTGTAAGGATAAAAATCCGGTCAGCAGCGCCGTGAAGACGCTGTGCGATCGTTACTTGGAAGACAGCACGGTGGGTTCGAAATCATAAAATGCGCTTTTTCGTCACCGCGCGGTTGTCTTGACCAATCAGAAGCTTCTCTCTTTACCTTAAACTGGAAATCTTCGAGACTGCTGCTTGCGTTTCTTTGTGTACAATGTCTGGTGTTGCTATGGCGTGCAGTAACCTCTCGAACACTTGCTTTTGGTGCAGGTGACGTCACTCAAAGACTGCATCAGTCTTGTTCATCTCGGGCGTTTCGTCAACGAACTCAGTGCTCTCGTCGATCCCGCCACTCTTCCCAAACGTCAAATGCCGGCCGTGTTTTTCGCTGGAAAACCTCAACTGGTTTTATGCCCCGGTCGCGACACTATCTCAACCCTGTTGTCCTTATACATGCATTCTTACGATCAGCCACTGCCGACTGCCACGGAAGTGCTGCTTTGCCACGATGAAACGACGAAAGAAGAGGTCGAGCTACTGTTGAGAAGGGCGCTGCAACGCGCTGAGAAGCCTGGTACGTCCGTAACATTTTTCTGCTGATGTCATTTGCTTTCTGAAGACTGTATATCCCTGCAATCGCTTCCTGCGTATAAAGCAGATCACATTGGCACACCACCGCGTTCTCGATGCCATACAAAGAAAATCTTCCTTTCTTTGCGTTTGAACTAGGGTGCTTCGCATACACGCGGGGTTTTGAATGAATATATCGCGTAAAATTCTGAAAAATGTGCACCAGTGGAACAGGAATTTGTTACTTGGACAAGATTTTGATCCGCTTCAGTTTGTGCATGTTTCTGTCTCGTATGCGAACGCCACTCGCTTCCAATCGCGAGCATTTGTGTTTCGTTGGATGTTATGTTTTCACTAACTCATTTTTTTGGAATTATAACTTTTTGAAGGAAAATGCTGCTTTTGCAAATCGGCAACACTGTTGTTTTCTGATAAAATCGCCCGCCACTGACAAGCTGAGGACCGGTCACGCAAAACCAGACCGTCCATGCCGCGGAGCAAGCCCGTCTTGCAAAAAAAGCTGATGGTTTGGCGCGTTGGAAACTTGCAGCTTTGGCTGGTGGAACGTACTGAGGTTGTGGTTGGTTGCTCACAAGAAGCAATTCTCTGGAGAAAGGTTCACCAACCGCAAAAGAGTCACATGAACCCGCTTGATTTAAAAAAAAAAAAATTATAAAAAAAATTTGACG